>Ga0256405_10001008_pt1 | contig 84110 bp, 59 predicted proteins | sample RumenRJG_02DNA_FD_189096 | JGI IMG/M metagenome (GOLD analysis project Ga0256405, IMG submission 189096) | Bovine rumen microbial communities from Lethbridge, Alberta, Canada - RJG_02 | ecosystem: Host-associated > Mammals > Digestive system > Stomach > Rumen | place: Canada: Alberta... | reverse complement strand
AGTTACTTACTTATTATTAATAATATTATTTGCATTTTTATTTATTAATAAGAAAAAAAAATATTTAGATTAATTAAATGAATAAATTTTTTAAAATATTAATTAAAATTAAAAACTTCTTATTGTTAGACAAAAAATCAATAAAAGGTTTTGCAGTTTATATTTTCATTTTAATAATTATTCTAATTTATAAAATATATAATAAAAATTCATTTAATAAAAAAATAAAAAATCTATATATATCTGATAAAATATTAGATGAAAAATATCAAAAAAAAATCAAAAAAAATGTAGAAAAAAAAGATAAAATTGGAAATAATTATTAAATGTTTTTATTTTTGTTTTTATTTTTGTTTTTATTTTTATAGAAATAAAATATGATTCGATACGTTTTATTTTTTATTAGTTCTTTAAGAATTTTTTGTGGCGATATTCATATGAAAGCAAAAATTGTTCTTAAAATGGGAACTTTAAACGAAAAGGTTTTTGATAGTAAAAAAAATGAAGTTGTTGATTATAATTATTTTTTTAATAAAGCAGATTTTAATGATAAAGAAAAAGAAGAATATGTTTTATTTGTTAACTCAAAGCCTTTTAATGAAAAAGATACTGTTAAAATTGATAATAAAACAACTATTGAATTTAGACAAAAAAGAGGCTATATTAGGCATAGTTATCCTAGTTATTTAAAAAAAGAGCCAGAAAAACAGTTCATAATTCTTTGTAAAAAGCTTGAAAATATATACGTAATGACTGGTGATGAGATAAAAAAATACATAAATACTATTGAAGGTATTGAGGCTACTAAAAGTAGAATAAAATATGATATAGATAAAAATGGATATTGTAGAGATGTTAAAATAGAATGGTTAGATGAAGATTTTGGCAATTATGAAATTTCTTTTTGTATTAAAGATACTAATAAAACAAAAAATTTTGAAAATTTTTATGATGATTGTAAAAAATTTGGAGATTTTAACATGTGTGGCAAAGAACCTAAAATTAAAGATGATTGTTTTGCTTGTTATTCTTATTTAACACCTTTTCATTTAAGATTTATTGGTGCAAAAATATATAAAACTTATTATAAAGGAGATGAAGAGGTTAGTAGAGAAGAAATAGAAATACAAAGTGATGAAGGTTATAAAAAATTTCTAGAATTAAAACCTGAGAGTAATTACGAAAGAGATGGTAAACATTGTGAATATATTATAGAAATTGATGAAATTACAAAGGTATTTAATTGTTATTTTCATAAAGAAGGATTTGAGTCTAATAAATGTTTTGCCGTTTATTTACCAGATAAATTTACCGAATCTGATTGTGAAAGATTTTTATTGGATTTTTTTAAATTAACTAAAGATGATGTTATTATTACAAAAAACACTAAAGGTGAAATTACAATTAATTTAAAAAAAAATTCTAAGAAAGATTTTAACTATGATAATTTTCCAAAAAAAATTAAAATAGATAATAATTTTGGTAATACTATTCCTGAAAATATAGAATCAGAAATTAAAAATAAAAATAAAGATAACAAAAAAAACTGTTGTTGTTGTTTTTAATTAAATTTACATACTTTAAAACTTACTTTAAAAGTACCAACGTGACGTTGGATCCAAGATGTTTCTATATTCATAGAAACGAACATATAACTAATTTTAATACATTATCTATTAAAATACACTATGTATTCTTGTTTTTGCGACTGCAAAAACGTAAAAGTTTTTGGCTGACTTTTTACAAAAAGTCAGTGAGGCGTTTAATAACAAAGATCCAACTTTAAGTTGGTAATTTTTTCCATAAAACACTAAAATGTAGCACTCCTGAAAAATTTATAAAACGAACTTAAAATTATATTCATTAAAAGAAAAAATAATTTTAGAATTTTTAAATACTAAAAATTGTTAATTTTCAAATTAAAATTTTATTTTTTATTTCTATTATAAATACCACCAGTATTTTGTTTTATATAATCATTAAAAACTGAATTAAAATCGCTATAAGAACCTGTCAAAAACATCCCATTAATAAAATTATAATTATATAAAATTTCATTATTATCATATTCTTTAAAAAATTTTGAAGCATAATATTCAATTCGTTTTAAATATTTTTCAAAATCCTCATTATTTCTAATTTTATATTCTTCTTCAAAATAAGCCATAACTTTTTCTTTAAATAATTTTATATAATAATTTTTGTCATATTCACTTATTATGTAGTCATAATCATATATTTCGCTAATTTTTTCTTTAAAACTTTTAAAAAAATTATCTAAATTTTTTTCTACATCTTTATTATTTCTTAAATTTTCAATATGTTTTTTAAATGCGTCTTCTTTAGCTTTTTTTTCATCTTCTTCTTTAGCTTTTTTGGCTTTTTCTTCTTTAGCTTTTCTTATATCATCTTTTATAGTATCCAATAAATGATAACGTTCAAGATGATATTTTAAATCTTTTCTATTTATTGAAATTTTACCTTTATCATTTAAAATTTCATTTTTACCTTCATTTTTTAATTTTTTCTCAAATTCAATAATCTTATTATATACAGGTTGTAATTTCTGTATTTCATTATCAAGTTGTTCTTCATGAACATTATATAATGCACTTATTTTTTTACTAAAATCATATGAATTCTGTAATAATTTAACACATTCATCAAATTCTTCTTTTTCTTTCTCTTTAGGATCTTTTTCTTCTTTATGATCTGTATCTTTTTTAGGATCTGTATCTTTAGGTTTTTCTTCTTTATGATTTCCTGGATTTACTGGATTTCCTGGATTTCCTGGATTTTCTGGATTATCTTTTTTAGGATTTTTATCTTTTTCTTCAGGTTTTTCTTTAGGTTTATTTTTTAAACTATTTAAATCATTTTGTAATTCAGTTTTAAAATTTGTTAATTTTTCAACTGTATCTTTTCCATCAATAGTTTTACCATAATTAAAATCTAATTCTTTAATTTGAGTAATTAAATTATTACATTCATTTATCAACTGTTGTTTTTGGGGATCTATTTGTGGGTTTTGTTTTCCTTCTTCTTTTTTCTTTTTCTTATCATCATTTTTTTCAAAATTACAACAACCAGTAGATGGTTTTTCATTATCTTTTGCAAAAATAATATTACTATTATTTAATATTTCGATAAAACTAGAATATTTAAAGATATTCTTTATTTTTTTTGGATCTACCATAAGTCCTTTATATTTAAAATTTAAAATTTATGTTAATTTTTTTTTACAAAAAACAAAATATAAATAAAAAAACTACAAAATTTTAAATTTTTTAAAGATTTTGAACTAGAAATATTTTTTTATTTTCACAAAATATTATTTATCTAAATTTTCTATTTCTTCAACAGTTAAACCAGATAATTTTGATATTAAATTAACATCTAAACCTTCTTTCAACATATTTTTAGCAATTTCTATAGATTTATTTTTCTCTCCTTCTTCCTTACCTTCTTTTAAACCTTTATCTAAACCTTCTTTTAATCCTTTTTCTAATCCTTCTTTTATTCCTTTTTCTAATCCTTCTTTTATTCCTTCTTGTTTTTCATAATTAAGATCATTATAATAATCTCTTTCATAATCATTAAAAGAATCAATAATGTATTTATCTTGTTGGTTTTTACTTATATATTCTAATTTTTCTATAGCTTTTTCTAATTCTTTATTATTTGGTTTTATAATATCATTATCTAATATTTCTGGAGTTTGTAAAAAATTTACCCAACCAGATAATATATCTCTAAAGTTTTCATTATCTACTTTATATTTTTGTAATTCAAATAATATTATTCTTTTATTTTCAGTAAAAACTTCCCATTTGTCATTCTTATTTTCTTTAAAACAAGGAAATATCTCAGATATTGGTTCTTCTCTTTCTGTAAAATTATTAGCAAAAACCCAAATACTAATTATTTTCCTATCTCCATATTGTTGACCAACTTTATACTCATTAACATTAATTCTATCAGAATAATAAATAATTCTATCTTTTAAATTTCTATTTTTTCGATATTGCATTTCAATATTTATACTTATTCCATTATCGGTTTTTGCAAGAATATCAAAATGACAACCTTTGTTTTCAATACCTTCTTTTGGATATTCTGTATTTAAAAGTTCTAATTCTTTAATAACAGGATTCCCTCGTAAAATAGAATTTATCAAAGACATTAGTATATCTTCATCACCTTTTTCACCAAATATCTTTTTAAAAACATAATCATTCTTTGGATCCAATAACTTTACTTTCTTACCACTATCTATCATATTTATAAGTTACTAAGAATAAAACTTTTTATAAAAACTTTTATCAAAAACTTCTACTTTTTAAAAAAAACAATCTAAGATTGGATCTACCTTCTCAATCGCCTCACCTACTTTAAAAGTAGGCAAAATTTTTATGTTTTGACATAAAGTCAAAACAAAGAATATATGATGTATTTTAATAGATAATGTATTTTTAGGGAGTGCAACATTTAGTTTTTAAATAAAAAATATTTTTTTTAAACGTCGAAGATTAAAAGTTTTTTAAGTAACTTTTTTACAAAAAAGTTACTATTTTAAAAATTAATAAAATATGTTTTTTTTACATAAAACACACAATGAATCACTCCTTATTTTTAATAGATAATGTATTATTTTGTGAAACCTTTTTAAAAAGTTTCGAGTTTCTTACTTTTAAAGTAAGTTGGTACTTTCTTTGGAAGTAATAAATTTTATTAATATAATATATTTTGTAACTAAAAAATATGATTTATAGTAGTAATGATATTTATTCAATAATAATGCCTCCACCAAATATAACTGGGGTATTACATATGGGACATATGTTAAATATGACAATTCAAGATGTTTTAATACGATATAATAAAAATAAAGGTTTAAAAACATATTGGATACCAGGATTAGATCATGCTGCTATTGCTACTGAAAGTAAGGTTCTTGAATATCTTAAAAAAGAAAAAAATATTGAAAAAAAAGATATTACTAGAGAAGAGTTTTTACAATATTGTTGGGAATGGAAAGAAAAATATGGAAATACTATAGTTGAACAAATTAAAGGTTTAAATTGTTTAGTTAATTGGGATAAACTACATTTTACATTAGATCAAGATGTATCTGATTTAGTTAAAGATACATTTATAAAAATGTTTAATGAAGGTCTTATTTATAAATCGAATAAGATTATCAATTGGGATTGTAAAAATAAAACTGCTCTTTCTGATGAAGAAGTGTTATTTAGAGATGTTGATAGTGTTTTATATTATTTGAAATATAAGTTTACAGATTCTGATGAATATTTAACTATAGCTACTTCTAGACCTGAGACTATATTTGGAGATAGTGCTATTTGTGTTAATCCAACTGATGAAAGATATAAAAAATATATCGGTAAAAAAGTTTTAATACCTATTATTAATAGAGAAATCGAGATTATTGGTGATGAATATGTTGATAAAGAATTTGGTACTGGATGTTTAAAAGTTACTCCTTGCCATGATTTTAATGACTATAATCTTGGTATAAAACATAATTTAGAGTTTATAAATGTTTTAAATGAAGATGGTACTTTAAATGAAAACTGTGGAGAATTTAAAGATTTAGAAAGATCTATTGCTAAAAAACAAATAAAATTAAAACTTCAAGTGTTAGATTTATTAGTAAAAGAAGAAAAATATAAGACAAGAATAGGATTTTCAGAAAGAACAAATACTATTGTTGAACCAAGAATTTCACAACAATGGTTTATAAAGATGAAAGACTTAGCAGAACCTGCTTTAAAGGCTGTTTTAGATGGTAAAATTACTTTTCATCCAGATAAATTTGTAAATACATATAAATCATGGATGGAAAATATTAGAGATTGGTGTATTTCTAGACAATTATATTGGGGACATAGAATCCCTGTTTTTTATTATAGAGATAAATTTGTAGCAGCTCATGATATTGAAGAGGCTTCAAAATTATTAAATTGTGATGTTAATGATATAAAACAAGATGATGATGTATTAGATACATGGTTTTCTGCATCATTATGGCCAATAGTTTGTACTAATAATTTAATAGATTTACCTACTGATGATTTAGTTACAGGTCCTGATATAATATTTTTCTGGGTTGCTAGAATGATAATAATGACTTATTATATAAAAAAAGAAATACCTTTTAAAAATGTATATTTTACAGGAATAATAAGAGATAATATTGGACGTAAGATGTCTAAATCATTAGGAAATTCTCCAGATACATTAAATTTAATTAACGAATATGGGGCTGATGGTGTTAGATTTGGAATATTATTATCAACTCAAGCTGGTAATGATTTAAAATTTGATGAAAAATTATGTAAACAAGGACGTAATTTTGTTACTAAAATAAAAAATGCTTATAAATTATTAAATATTTGGAAAGATCAAGTTGGAGGTATTGATTATGATCAAGATAGAAAAGAATATGAAAAAGGTAGATGTGTCCGTGAAGATCTTATTGATGCTCTTTTATATGAAATAGAACATTTAGAGGTTGAAGTTGATAAAAAGATTAATGAATATAGAATAAATGAAGCAGCAATGATACTTTATAAATTCTTTTGGGATAGATTCTGTTCTAGTTATTTAGAAGATGCAAAACCTAGAGATAATAGAACAATAGATAAATCTACAGTAGCTATGTTTTTTTTTATTTTTAAAGATTTAATGAGATTATTAAATCCATTTATTCCAGAAACAACTGTACGATATTTATGAAAAAATATATATTTTTTTTAGCCGAAAATTTAATTTTTAATTATATTAATGTTTGTAAATGTAATTATAATACTGATGAAGAAAATAATATTTACAATTCAAATACTAATATTAATGAAGAAAATAAAACAAATAAAAAAAATAAAAGTAAAAAATATGAAAAAAATAAATATAATAAAGACAATATGAAAGAAAATGAAATAAATTTAGATATTACTGAATATAAAATAGATGAAAATAAATTAAAAGATATAGTTAATGAAGTAAAAAAAGTTAATGAAGAAGATAGAATTTTTATACAATCTGATACAGAAGGTAAGGTTTTTAATATAATTTCAACATTACAAATTGCGAAAATTATTGATATAAATAAACCTATTACTGTTTATTACAATTTTAACAATGGAAATTTTGAAAAAAATAAAAATGAAAAAAGTATTGAGTTAAAGTTATTTGAAGTTAATAAAAAATTTGTAGGAACTTATATTCATCTAGGAGATATTGTTGATAGGTGTACTGGTGATCATCAATGTTTAAAATCATTGTTATTTTTATTATATATAAAACAAGAATTAGGAGATAAAGTTAAATTAATTTGTGGAAATCATGAGTTAACAGATTATTTTAGATTAGGTAATCCAGGTTGTAATTGTTGTTATAATGTTAGAGATATTATTACTTTAATTGTTTTTAGAGCTATTTCTAATGGTCAAATCAAATATTTAGATAAAATAAAAATAGGCACTCCTGATTATATTTTAACCCATAAAGTTCTTTATAAAGAAGATATTGATCAAATTAAATATTTCTTAATGAATAAAATGAAAGAGAAAAAAGATTTAAAAGATTATAATATATATCAATTAATAGATGTTGTAAATGATAATTTTAAAAAATATTTTACTGATTTTTTTAATATTAAAGATAATATAGATATTTATCAATATTCATCATGTTTTGATCAATTATATAATCAAATAGTTATTGGTGATAGAGTTGAAAAATTAGGTTATAATATATGTTTAGATAATCAAATCTGTGGTCATGATCATCATGAAATTAATAAATGTTATATTAAAAATAAAAATATATTATTTGTTGATAATTATTCATTTGATCTAACAACTTATGAAAAACCAATGGTAAATATTCATTTTTTTAATAAAAATCAAGAACTATCTAATCATAAAATATTCAATATTATTAACGATAAAAATAATTTAGATATAAAAATTATTAATTAATTTTTATGAAAAATTTATTTTTTTAATCATAAGATATAAAAAACATTTTTTTATTTCAAAACTATTATCTTTATAAATAAAAAATAATCATTTAATTAAAAAAAATATTAATATATAATTATATATGTTAAGTTATATTAAGTTGTTAAATAATTTTATATTTTTTATTATTTTTACTGTAAAAAATACTCCAGAATATTGTAATTATAATAATAAAGAAAATGCTATTAAATCTTACAATAATAATAATGAAAATATAAAAAATAAAAAAGAAGAAGAAGATGAAAATAAAGAAGAAGAAGATGATATAAAAGATGATGAAAATAAAAATGATGATAAAAATGATGATAAAAAAGATGATAAAAAAGAAGAGGAAAATGATAATAAAGAAAATATAAAAGAAGACAAAAATAAAGATGATGATAAAAAAGAAAATGATAAAAAAGAAAAAGAAAATGACAAAAAAGAAGATATAAAAGAAGATATAAAAGAAGATAAAGAAGATCTTTTGATAGGAAAACGCAAAGAGTACTTTGAAGGTAGTAAAACAATAAAAGACGAATATGGTAAATGCAATAAAATTCAAGATTTAACAAAATATAAAATAGATAATGATAAATTAAAAAAAGTAATAGATGAGGTTAATAAAGTTAATGAAGAAGAAAGAATTTTTATTCAATCTGATACTGAAGGTAAGGTTTTTAATATAATTTCAGCATTACAAATAGCTAATATTATTGATATTAATAAACCTATCACTGTTTATTACAATTTTAACAATGGAAATTTTGAAAAAAATAAAAGTGAAAATAGTATTGAATTAAAATTATTTGAAGTTAATAAAAATTTTAAAGGTACTTATATTCATTTAGGAGATATTATTGATAGATGTAATGGTGAACATCAATGTTTAAAATCTTTATTGCTTATATTATATATAAAACAAGAATTAGAAGATAAAGTTAAATTAATTTGTGGAAATCATGAATTATTGTATGACACAGATCCTTGGTGTAACTGTTGTAACATGTGGAATAATGATGAAAATATAACTTATATAACTAGATTAATTTGTTTAACTGCAATATCTAAAGGTCAAATACAATATTTAGATAAAATAGAAATAGGAAATACTAATTATATTTTAACTCATAAAGTTCTTTATGAACAAGACATTAATCAAATTAAAGATTTTTTAAAAAATGAAATGAAGGAAAAAAAAGAATTAAAAGATTGTAATATTTATGATCTAATAGATGTTGTTAATGTTAATTTTAAAAAATATTTTTGTGACCTTTTTTATAATTATGATAATAAAAATACTACTAATGGTAAAATTATAAAATATACATCGTTGTTTGATCATTTAAATGGTAAAATAGTTATTGGAGATAGGTTTGATGATTTAGGTGGTTATAAGATCTGTTTAGAAAATCAAATCTGTGGTCATGATCATCATAAAATCGATAAATGTTATATTAAAGAAAAAAATATATTATTTGTTGATAATTATTCATTTGATCCAGAAACTTATAAAAACGAAGGATATCAAAAACTATTGGCAAATATACATTTTTTTAATAAAAAGGAAGAACTATCTAATCATAAATTATTCAATATTATTAACGATAAAGATAATTTAGAAATAAAAATTATTGATAAACTTTAGTTCAAAATTATATATTTTTATTTTTTTTAATAATTTTTTAGCAATAAATAAAATGGAAAAGTATTTAAATTCTGCAAGAAAATATAGACCAAATACTTTTGATAAGATTGTTGGACAAGATAATATAGTAAAGATATTGAGGTCACAAGTTATTTCTAATAATTTACATAATTCTTATTTATTTTGTGGGTCAAGGGGTACTGGTAAGACTACAACAGCTAGGGTTTTAGCTAGAGCTATAAACTGTAAAAACTCATGTAATAACAATGGTAATCCGTGTTTAAATTGTGAGTCTTGTAATAAAACCGATCATCTAGGTATTTTTGAATTAGATGCTGCTTCGAATAATTCTGTTGAGGATATTAGAAATATAATCAGTCAGATACGTTTTACTCCTATTTTTAACAAATATAGTGTTTTTATTATCGACGAGGTGCATATGTTATCCCAAGCAGCTTTTAATTCATTTTTAAAGACATTAGAGGAACCTCCAAGGAATACGTTATTTATTTTAGCTACAACAGAATATTATAAGGTCCCTGCAACGATAGTTTCTAGATGTCAAACATTTCATTTTAATAATATTGATGATGGTGTTATTATTGATGAATTAAAAAAGATTTTAAAAGATAAAAATATTGTTTTTGATGAGGAATCGCTAGATGTTATTGCCAATAAAGCAGATGGAAGTCTTAGAGATGCACTATCTATATTAGATTCTGTTATATGTTATGATCGTGAGAAATTATCATTTGAAACGGTAAAAAAAGTATTAAATATATTAGATGATGATATTTATTTTAAGATTTTCGACTTTATGGTTAAAAAAAATATTTCTAATGTGTTGTTGGAATATAATAATATAATAAGTAAAGGTTTTTCAGAATATAATTTTTTTGAAGGGCTACAAGATTTCTTTTTAAATTTATATTTATCAAAAAATATTTCAACACGTGAGTTAATAAAAAAATCTGAAAAAATTAAAAAAGAATTTGAAATAAAATCTAGAGATATAAAAGGTGAAATTTTTGAAAAAATAATTAAAATAATTAATAAGTACTCAATTAATTATAAAATCGCCATAAATCAGAAATTGTTTATTGATGTTATATTAATAGAAATTTGTGAAATATTGCCTTAAATGTTAGAAATTTTAAATTATTTTAAGAAATAGAAAAGTATAATAATTTTATATTTTGTTTTTTTTTAAAGAAAAAAAATATTAGATTAAAATTAAATATTGTTTATGAGTATAATAGATATTTATATTGTGGTTTTTTCAATGTTTTTTAGTGTTTTTTTATCTGCAGGTACATTGAAACGTTTTACAGATTTTTCAAATTTTAGTGGTCTATCTACTAGTCTAGGTAATTTGCAGATAATAAGGTCTATATTTGCACAATATATATCTAGTTTTACCCTGTTATCGATATTACAATATGTATATTTAAGCAGGATGCAGTTCATATTAGCGATGATAGGTGATATTATTAGTTTTTTTTTAGTTTATTTTTTATTTTCAAGACGTATTTTAAAAAATAATAAAAAATCTATTCATGAACTAATAGGATATTATTATGGTGGTGATATTAGGTTTTTATTTGCTTGTGGTGAACTGTTGTCTAATGCATTTTTCATTGCTGCTCATTTTAAATTAATAACTGAGATATTAAAGATATTCAAATTTTCACAGATTAGTTGTAATTTGATATTATTTATATTGGCTATAGTAGTTATAATATATGCATCATTTGAAGAGTCTAAAACAAATTATTTTAATGTATTTATTGAGTTTTCGTTCTTTTTATTAATACCATTTATCTGTATATACTTTTGGAATAACGTTTGTTTTTTATCAACATTAGATAATATTAATATATTTGAACTTAATAAGATGAGTCTTAAAAGTTGTTTTTCTGCACCAGAAGTAACATTTGTTACAATAGTTATTTTATTACGTTTTCTTGTTCCTTTTTGTGATTCTACAGGTTATCACTCTATGATGATATGTAAAGGTAAAAAAGCAGATAGATTATTTTGTTTATCAGGATTTTTTATAGCTTTTTACTTCTTTTTAATGATAATGTTGGGTGTTTTTTTATATATATCTAACCCAATGTTAAAGAATAGTGAGATATTTGCATTTTTCTTTAAAAACTTACCAATAGGAATAAAAGGTTTATTTTTATCTACAGTGATAGTATTAACATTTTCGTCGTGTGTAAAGACAGTACAGTCTCTATCTGTTATATTATTAAACGACATAGTACCATGTGAAAAGTTATTTATAAACAGAAATGAATTTAAAAACATAGTAGTTTCTAATATATCTATTGTACTTTCAATATTTTTAGTATCATTAAGTAGTTTAGATTATTTTACTATATTTTTATATGGTTCTGTAGGTATATTTCCAATATCTATAGTAACTACAGGTTTGACATTAATTGGGGTAAGAGCTCATAAAAACTGCGTATATGCTTCTGTAATATCAGGAGTATTTGGTACATTAGTAGCTACTTTATTACTGCTAAATACACCATATTGTAAATATTGTTTCTTCCCAGGTTTTATATGTAGCTTATTAGGTTTTATATTTACACACATATATTACAAATATATAGTTGGTTATAAATGGAATGGTATTGAACCTGAAGATCTAGATAAACAAAAGGAAATGGAATTGTTGAAATCTAAAGTAGAACTATCTTTGAATAAGTCTAAATCTAATTTGGCTTTATTGATAAGAAACATAATGAAAAATGAAGATATTTATGACCTATCTGACGCAGAAATTATAAAGAAATATATAACAAATCCTATGGTTAGAAGTTCATTAGAATATAAGCTTTTTAAAGGATACGTATTCAAATACATAATAAATAAAAGCTGTGATATAAATGATCCTAACATAGATCAAGATAAAGACTTCATAAAATATATTAACTCATTACATTAACCTACTTAAAAAGTAGTTAACTAGATGTCTTTACATTCATAAAGACGAATACATAGTGTAATTTAATAAATAATATATTAAATTAGTTATATATTCTTATTTTCACGAATGTAAAAACATATTTGTTACTTTTAAAGTAACTGTTTCGACCATCTGTCGAAACTTAAAAATTTTTTGTCCAACTTTTTTATAAAAAAGATGGTTCGCCGATTGAGAACAAAGATCCAACTTTAAGTTGGTTGGAAAAAGTTATTATTTTAAAAATTAATAAAATATAAATTTTTATATAAACACATCAATGGGACACTATGAAAATTTATAAAGTATTCAATAATATTTTAAATAAAATATAATAATTATATTAGAATTAATATGTTTTATTTAACTTATAGATATATTTATGTATGTTTTTAAAAATATTTTTTTATTTTAATGTATTATATAGTTATAAAATTTATTCTAATTGTTGTGAAAATATTTGTTGTTGTTGTAAAGATAAAAATAAAATAAAATTAACAAAAGAAGAAGAAAGAAAAAAAAAAGAGAATGAAAGATTACATAAAGAATATTTACATAATAAAGAAATTAAAAATATTTCAGATAAAATAGAAGAAAAACTAAAACAAAATAATAGTAAATTATATATTTCAGATGAAAAAAAAGAAACATTAAAAAATTTTGCTGAAATTTTAAAAATTTATTGTAATAATAATACTATAGATATTAATAATTTAAAAATAGACAATATTGAAGATACAGAAAGTATATCTTATTGTTTAAAATTTACAATAGATATTAATGGAAAAAAAAAAGAGTTTTTTATTAAAAAAAACAATAATTTTAACAATTTTTATATTGATATTTTTAAAAAATTAGACCTTTGTGATTTAAATTATATTGAAGGGAATAAATGTATTTTAACAGAATCAATAGATCTTACAGAAACTAAAAATTATAATGATTTTAATGTTTATGATAAAAAAACAAAAAAAGCAGATACAACGATATTAGATAAAGCTGATAATATTACAAATTTTAAAGAATTTATATTTTTTTGTGCACTTTTAGATTTAACAGATTGTAATCCTTTATTTAGATTAGATAATTGTTATATTAAAGATAATAAAATAAAACTACTTGATTTTTATCATTATAATATTAAAGAGTATAATGAAAATTATGAAAGAATTTATGATTTTACAGAAAATAAAAATACTGTTGAAGAAAAAAAAGAGTCTTTCTATAATGTTTTATATATAAATTCTATTTTAAAATTTCAAGACTTATATGATTATTATTTAAATCATAATGATGATAAAATAGATGAAAAAATATTTTCTTTATTATTTCTTTTAAAAAATGAATGTGGTGGACATTTTTTTGATGATAGTGGTGTTTATAAAGGATTGGAAGAAAATATAAATAAAATAAATGGCAAATATAATAATCCAATAAAAAATTGTATTGGTTATGATGAATATGAAACAAATATTATTTTCAATAAATTTAATATTACTAATAGAACAAATAAAAAAATTGTTGATCTTAAAATTGCTTTTAAGAAAATATATTTAGATAAATTTGGTAACGATATTAATAAGTTTAATGATTTTATCAATTATATTTGTGATCAATTATGGAGTTTAGATGATATTTGTTGGAAATATCTAAAAGATGATTTTAAAGAAAAATGTTATAAAAATGATGTTAATAATTTTAAGAAAATAGTAAAAGATAATATTGAAAATGCTTTAAAAATATTACAAGATCAAAAGAAAAAATACTATTATTACAAATATTTAAATGAAAAGAAATTTAAAGAAATAATAAATAAGCCTTTTACAGAAAATGAAATAAACAATATAAATCAAAAATTACAGATTTTAAAAGATTTTTTAGATAATAATAAAGATAAAATTCAAATAAAATTTATATTAAAAAAAATACAATTGGTAAAAGATTCAAAAATATTTCCAGAGTTAAATTTTAATATTTTTGGCGATTTATTAAAAAAATAAACAACTTTTTTTTATTAATTTAGGAGTGGGCTTTAGTATAAATTGTGTGGGGAAAAAATATAATAAATAAATTCTTTTAAAAAGAATTTATTTATAGCCATTAAATGACATATGACTAATTTAAAGCTAAATATTTTGAATGAAAATCATAAAAATTTAAAGAAAATTTGTTCTTATAAAATAGATTCTAAGAATAAAATAATTGTTAAATATTATAAATTGATACTAAAAAACCAGAAATTTGTCCATTTTGTAAAGGAAATCATGAACATATTCATATTCATGGTTATTATTCAAAATGTTTAAAAAATTTAAAAATCAACAATTTTACAGAGGTTTTTAACATAAAAATCACAAGATATTTATGTACAAAATGTAAAAAAACTTTTTCTGATAAATTTGAAGATCAATATGAAAATCATCGAATTACTCAAAATTTAAAGAATCAAGATTTAGAAGATTTTAATAAAAACACTGTTTTAAATGATTTAAAATTTAAATATAAATTTGCCATTTTCGATAATAAAATCTATATTTAAAAATCATATAAAAATATTAAATTTTAACAAAATCAAAGAATTGAAAAGTGGTTTTGTTGAAAAATTATCTATAGACGAGAGTTACTTTAAAAGTAATCAACCAGGACTTAGTCCTGGACCATTATAATATTATTAAAATATTTGATCCAACGTCACGTTGGTTGATTTTGATAAAAAACAGGTTATTTTCGGGAGTGCAACATTTAGTTTTTAAATAAAAAATATTTTTTAAACTTACTTTAAAAGTAAGCAATAATAATAAGGTGGATCCAACGTCACGTTGGTTTTGAGTAACTTTTTTTACAAAAAAGTTACTATTTTAAAAATTAAAAAAATATTTTTTTTTACATAAAACACACAATGAATCACTCCTTTATTTTCTATTATGAAGGTAGAGATTCTGGAACTGTAAAAAATTTCTGCGATTTTTATGGTGAAATTTCATAAAAAACATAAAAACTTAAGTATAGATATGGCAAAATCGTTTAATTTATGTGTTTCTAAATATATTCCAAATGCAAAAATTGTAACTGATAAATTCCATCTTTCGAGTAATATTTATAAAAAATATGTCAAAAAATTAATTGAAAATGAAATAAAAAAACAAAAAAAATCGATAAAAATCATTAATAAAAACACCCAAAACAAAGAAAATTTTGATGAAAATTTAAAAAGAAACATTAGAAAACATTATTGAAATTAATCAAAAAACGATTAGTTGTAAATTTTTATTACGTAAAAATCGTAAAAATATTAATGAAAATGATAAAAAAATAATAGATTTTTCTAGTGAAAATTCAGAAAATATCAAGGAAATAGTTGAAATTAAATAAAAATCGATGAATTATTAGATTCTAAAGATTATGAATATTGTAAAAAAGAATGGTTAAATTTATTTGAAAAATGCAAAAATTCGACGATTCCTGAATTACGAAGATTTTATAAATTTAACTGTAAATATATTGATACTTTGCCAAATAGTGCACTTTTTGATATTTCAAATGGTTTTATCGAAGGCAATAATCGAAATATAAATTTATATTATAATCGTGCTCGTGGATTTAAAGATACGAGAAATAACTTTTTTAAAAAAAAATCTGTTATTCGAGAAAAATACTTTTTGAGTTCAATAATGTATTTTTCGTATAAAAAAACGTGTTAAAATATGATAAAAAATTTAAAATATAGCAATAACTCTGTACTTATTTATTTAAAAATCTTTTTTTACTACGAAAAATAAGAATATTTAGCGTTTTATATTTTTCTTTGAATTTATTGTTTTTTTAATGTTTTTTATATGATAAAAAATAAAATTTAGTAATTATATGACTTTTATTAAATTTTTACTAATAATATCATGTTAGTTCTTCTTGTAACTTATTAAATTTTAAGAATTTCGATATTAATTATTTTACAATATTTATTGAATTTAAAATATTTCTTTATAACACATAAATATAACTAAAGCCAATCTTTTTAATTCTTTAACCTTCGAAAATTTTATATTTCAAATAATTCAAACATGTTATTTTTTACATTTTTCAAATCTTTTGTTTCTAATAATTCAGTAAAATTATCTTTAAAAATTCTAAATTTCTTTAATTCTTCACAAAAATCACATATTTTATCTAAATTATTCAAATTATCAGTATTTAAATTTGACTTTTTACGTTTAAAATTTTCACGATTTTCTGTTAATAATTGATACTCTTTTAATAGATCATGTAAAATTTCATCTAAATTTTCATCTAAAATTTTATTATTTTCGGCATTTTTATTTTTTTTAATTACTTTTTCAATTTCAATTATACTAGTTAAAATCCTATTTTTTTCACGATTATAGCATTTTTTAAAATATTTTTCATTAGGATTTTGGGGAGTGATCCATTTGTGTGTTTTATATAAAATTTATTCAATTTATTTTTTAAAACTTTTAACCTTTGATCTTTAATAATAAAAATATAATTGTTATAGAAAAAGACATCAATGTTTCACTCCTGGATTTTGCATAACATGAAATTTGTCAAAAGTTATATTTACATGTGGAAAATAATGTAAAAATCAACAAATAAAAGCTTTAGATTTATCAATACATACGTTTTTTAAATTTTTGTAATATTTTCATCAAAAGATTCATTGAATTTTTTAATAGCTTCACTACTTTTCTCTTGTGTAAAATAAATAACTTTTCTTGTTTCATAATCTCTAAAAATTGTATAAAATTCATAATTTCCAACACATTTTTCATCAACATATATTGTATTTATACCGTTTTTTATTAAAATTTCGCGATCTTTTTCATTTTTTAAATCACATAAAGTACTAATAATGTCTTTTGCTAAATTAAAATGAATACCATATTTAATTCCAATATCTTTAATAAGTAAAGTTTTACTAAAATCATTAAAGATAACTAATGCTAAATCATTAGTTATTTTAGTTTTTTTTATAACGATTTTCAATGTTTTCAGAAAAATTTTTATGACATTCTGAACAAATAAAACGTTTAAATTTCACATCTAAATATTGGATTTTATCATCAAAAACGTGATTTTTTAATAAAATATTTTTACAACTATGAATATAAACATGTTTTGATCCACAAAATGGACATTTTAAATTACTTCTGTCAGGTTTTATTTTTACATTCTTAATTTCTTTTTAAAATTCTCTACTCTTTCTTTCTGAATTATTTTTTCCAAAAATATTTCCTTCTAAACTGTTATTTTCGATAAATTTATTTAGCATATTATTGGTAATATTATTTAGCATATTACTGGTCATATTGTATACCATATTGGTTACAGCGTATATAAATTCTATTTGAATTTATATATATTTTTTTATTTTTCAATTTTTTTTTATTTGAGCCAATAAATTTATCATTACGAAAGATATTAAAAATATTAAAGATATTAAAAAAACACAAAAATTACTGATTGTTAAAAATAAATTTTTTAAAAGAAATAAAAAAATAAAATATAAAAAAAAAATAAAAAAATAAATGATAGGTAAATGCTATACACTTTTCTCTTAATTGAGATATTCCAGCCGCACCTTCCGGTACGACTACCTTGTTACAACTTAGCTCCAATCATCAGTCCAACCTTCATTAATTTCAGTAACGATAATCAACTTCAGGTTTTACCAACTTTCATAGCTTGATGGGCGGTGTGTACAAGGTCCGAGAACGTATTCACCGTAACTTTGCTGATTTACGATTACTAGCGATTCCAACTTCATGAGGTCGAATTGCAGACCTCAATCCGAACTAAGGCGTATTTTAATGATTTAACATCTATTACTAGACATCAATTGTATACACCATTGTAGCACGTGTGTAGCCCTGGACATAAAGGCCGTGATGACCTGACCTCATCCTCTCCTTCCTCTCATTTTCATGAGCAGTCTGTCTAGAGTCCCCATCATTACATGCTGGTAACTAGACACAAGGGTTGCGCTCGTTTTGGGACTTAACCATACACCTCACGGCACGAGCTGACGACGGCCATGCAGCACCTTGCACTTTGTCCCGAAGGAACTTCTAATTTCTTAGAATGTCAAAGGCATTCTAGTCCAGGTAAGGTTTCTCGCGTACTTACGAATTAAACCACATGCTCCACCGCTTGTGCGGACCCCCGTCAATTTCTTTGAGTTTCATCCTTGCGAACGTACTACCCAGGTGGATTACTTAATATTTTCACTCAAACCCTAATATGTCTCTTATAATAAATTATAAGATAGATACTAACGTCAAGTAATCATCGTTTACTGCATAGACTACTAGGGTATCTAATCCTATTTGCTCCCTATGCTTTCATGTTTCAGCGTCAATATACACATAGTAACCTGCCTACGCTGTTGGTATTCTTCATAATATCTATGCATTCCACTGCTACACTATGAATTCTAATTACTCCTTTGTAATTCAAGATATTCAGTTTCGATAACAGAACTAATGTTAAGCACTAGGATTTAATTATCGACATAAATATCAGCCTACACATCCTTTAAACCCAATAATTCCGAATAACGCACGCACCCTCCGTATTACCGCGGCTGCTGGCACAGAGTTAGCCGGTACATTTTCTTAATGTAAATCATAAAATTTCGCAAAATTTTTATTGTTACAAAATAAAAGCAGTTTACAGTCTAAAAGACATTAATCCTGCACGCGACATGGCTGGTTCAAGCTTTCGCCCATTGACCAATATTCCCTACTGCTGCCTTCCGTAGAAGTTTGGCCCGTGTTTCAGTGCCAACGTGGTGAACCCTCTCTTAAGGCCACTATCTATCTTCGTCTTGGTGAGCATTTACCTCGCCAACTAACTAATAGAATATACACCTATTTTGTCTCGAAAAATCTTTCATTGTATATATTTCAATATACAACGTATAAGTTATTAATCCCAATTTCTTGAGGCTATTACTTAAGACAAGGTAAGTTATGTATATATTACTCACTCGTACGCCGGTCGTCATCAATATATTGCTATACTATGTTACCCCTCGACTTGCATGTATAAGGCCTGCCGCTAGCGTTAATTCTGAGCCAGAATCAAACTCTTCTTAGTACATATATTTAATTCGCAAAACCTACCATTTATTTTTTCAAAGATCAAAAAATCTATTAAAGGTCATCAGTTAATCACTCACTCACTCCCTCTCTATACTTTATGTATAAAACCAAAGTTGATATAAAACAAAATTTTATGAAATTTTTTTTAAAATTTTTTTAAATTTTTTAAAAACCTTATTTTTGTTCAAAAATCGGCACTTTTTTTAAGTGCATTTCTAAAAATTTTTTTAGACTTTTTACAGAATTTATATATATATTAAAACTTATTTAAATATTGTTAGAAAATTATGATGTAAATTTAAGGAGTGAAACATTGATGTCTTTTCCATATAACAATTATATTTTTATTATTAAAGATCAAAGGTCAAAAGTTTTTTGATTAAACTTTTTTACAAAAAAGTTTTAAAAAATAAATTGAATAAATTTTATATAAAACACACAAATGGATCACTCCCTAAATTTAACATTAAAATCTTATATATATTAAAAGTGCAATATTAGTGTTTTTTTTATAAAATATAGTTTTTCCACAAAAAAAATAATTTGACATAAAAATATTTATAAAGTATGTATTTTTTACCAAATTTGGAATTATGTTATAAAAAATGTAAAACAAAAGTCGGAAGTAAAATACTTCACAAACTTTATTATAATAATGATATAATTATTTAATGATATATATATAGATTGTTTAAATAAAAAACAAAATCCATCAACTGATAATTATACATATTCTCTGCTATATTTCTATCCTGAAGGGTTCTATGTTAATTTATCATTGATGGATTAATTTGCGTAAATAAAACATTATTTATATAGAATATAATATTATTTTATTATAATACGTACTGATGATGGTAATATTATTTTTGATAAACTCTCAATTACACTTCTTGAATCTGTGTAAATATCTAATAATCTCTTATGTGTACACAATTGAAATTGTTCATTAGCTTCTTTATATACATGAGGAGATTTCTTTACTGTAAATATCTCTTTTTTTGTAGGTAATGGAAATGGTCCAAACATTGGTGTTTTTAATGATTTTACAACAGAAACAATATTTTTCATTGCTTGATCCAATAATCCCGGATCATAAGATAATAATTTTATTCTTATCCTTTTACCTAAATTCATATTTATATGTTAACTTTTTATTTTTATTTATTAAATTTATTGTAACTTTTTTTATAAAAATTTATTAAGTTTTTTCACTAAATATTTCAATTGTAAAAATTATTAAAATATTATTCATTGTAAAATATAATTAACTTACATCAAAAATATAAAAATATATCAAATTATGACAAATAATAAAAAAAATTTTTTATCTAAAAGTATGAAAGGAATAAAATTATTCTCAATTTTGAATATAAGTAATATTTATTCAAATGGACACGATAAAAATTTTCAGCCAGAAATTAGTGGAATAGTACTAAAACATGGTGAAAAAGATTATAATATAAGTATTTGTAATGTAAAATTAGATAAAACAAAATGTACTAGATCTGAATTAATAAATGAATTAATTGAAAAAATAAATGAAAACTATAACACAATTGATAATTTTAAAACAAATATTAAACAAAGATTTGAGGATTTAAAAAATAATTCTAATAAAGATATTAAAGAACTATTAAAAAATCATGAAGATTTAATGTCATTATTAAAAAATGTGAAATTAGTAGGTTATGGATTTACATGTTTAGATGTTAATAAAATAGACAGTAATAAAATAGAAAATAAAGATAAAAAAAAAGAAGAAAAAATTATTAACAATGATCAAATTATTGATTTTTCAAATTATAAATTTTTAGATTTATGGTATGAATATGATAAAGATAATAAAGATTATAAAGATGATAAAGATAATAAAGATATAAAAGATAAAAAAGGCTATTGTTTTTTTTAAATTTTACTTATTTTTTTAGTATTACTTCATTATGTTTTTTAAAAAAACTATTTCTTTATTAATATTTTCAAAATAGGAGTGCATCTTAGAATTCTTTTAAAATAGTTTTTAAAATTTTTTGTTACATTTATAATAAGTTTTCTTCAATTAAAAGAAAATTTTCAAATTTAAAAAATACAACTATAACAAATTTTATATAAAAATACACAATGAGACACTAGTATTTTTTAGAATAATTTAGATATATTATATTCAATATCGCAATTATTATGTTGATCTTTTCTTGTTCTTATTTCAAGATTGTAGTTAAATTCTTCGCCTGTCCATCTAAGATCTATTTGATCTCTATAGCTCTTATAATAAGCTGTAATTTTATTAATATCTTTTCTATATCCATTAAAAGCATTTACAGCGATAGCATATATTATAGAGTGTATTCCCATTTTATATTTATTTATTTTAGCTACTATTTCAAAGACATGACAATCTTTTAGATTAGTTATTATCTGATGCCATTCTCCATCACCAGGTACAGAGCCATAACAATAAGTACCTTTTCTACCTTGACAATATATTTCACCATTTACATCTAATTTACCTTTAGGTTCTGTTGTTCCAATACCTATATTCCCGTTATAATTTAAATAAAAATTACTTTCACCGTATGAGTTTATAAGATTTAAACTATATTTTTCATTATCAATTTTAGTTTGTTCTAAAGTCCATATCGGTGATTTTTCTGTCATATTTTTTAAAAATGACATCATTTTATTAGATATTCCGCTTGGTGATATCATCCATCCATATTCTTTATTATGTAATCCATCTTCTTCAATATGTAACAATGAATCTATTAAATTAGCAAAATCTTCTTGAGTAGGAATAGAACCACGTTGAAAAGCTTTTTTTAATTCATTCCTAGTCTTCACAGCCATATTTTAATATACGATTTTTAATATATATTGTAAAATTTTACTAAAAACAAAATTAGTAAAATTTGATTTTATATATGAAACGTTAATTAATTTTTTAATTTAATATATTTAAAGTCGTACAACTATGACTAGAGCCTAAACTTTTTTGAACCAGAATCAAATGTGTTAACAGTTATATTATTGGACATTATTGTTTATAAGTTAAAAATATTTTTTTATAAAGTACAAAAATATAAATATGTAATTATTTTTACTGTTTTTTAACAATAAAACATTTTTTTATTTGATTCTATATTTTTAAAAGTTTTGATATACATATTATTTCTTTCCACATTTACTTCCACAATATTTTTTTTGTTTTGTTTGTGTGTTATTATTATCAGTGTTATTATTGTTACCACCACCTTTGTTACCATCACCATCACCATCACCATCACCTTTATCATCTTTTTTTATTTCTTTTAATTTATTACAATCATCAAGAAGTATTATCACAATCTCTTTATTAATATCTATATTACCATTTTCTATTTTATTATTATCAATATATACTTCAAATTTTCCATCTGTAATTGTTTTTTTAACTTCATTTACAAAATCAGTATAACTAATATTTTCAGGAACATTAATAGTAATATTATTATTAATTCCTTTTAATTCATATTTATTTTCATTTTGAGGAACTAAAGTAATATTTTTATTAGTAGTTTTTTTAATATTTTTTTCAACAAAATCATTTTCTTTATCTTTAAAAATTAAAGTATATGAACCTTCTTTAAGTAATGTTTCATCTGGTGCTATAAATTCATTTTTATCATCGATTATTCTTAAAATATCAGTTTTATCTATATTATAAGAACTTATTATATGATTATAAATCTCTTTTTTTTTAGTGTTTTTTTTTAATTTTAATTTTAAAACAGTATTATTATTTTTCAACTTAAATTTCGTTGGATCATTAACTTTTAATGAAATATTAAATATTAAATAGTCATCTTCTTTTTTTTTAGTAATACCTTCAACAGGTTTATTCAATTCTATTGTATATTCACCGTCTGAAAGATAATATTTTCCATATTTATCTATCTTTAAATTAATTTCTTTGTCTATTAGAGAAAAATCATCGTCTGAAAAACTTTCAACATGATATGTATTTTTAATATAATCTACAATACTTGTTTCTTCATTAACAGTTTCATTAAAATCTATTTTAATAGGATTTTTAAATTTATCTTCTAATTCACAACTTTTGCAAACAAAATTTAAAGTACATTTTTTACGTTGTAAAAATACTTCGTCAGGATCTTTTATAATACCAATCATATATATGTTTTTTATATTTTCACCTTTTTTATAATCATAAATTTCAATATTTTCACACTTTGGTAATTTATTTATATATTCCTGAATTTGTTTAAAATTTAAAGTATCAGAATTTTTAAAATGTTCATTTATATTTTCTTTAAAAACACTCCAATTTTTTAATTTATAAATTTTTCTTTTGTCATCTTCACATATATAAAAATTTTGAAAAGTTAACTTTCCATTAGATGCTAAAATATTATAATTTGTAAGTGTATTTATTAACATAATTGTTTTTTTATTTATTTTAAACATATTATAAAAATCTATATTTATTATCTATAATAATTTTATACGAAAAAAAATTTTTCATTGAGGATTTTAAAACTTACTTAAAAAGTAAGCAACTCGATACTTTTAAAAAAAGTATCACAAAACCAATCTTATATTACTTGCCTACTTTTAAAGTAGGCCTCAAACGGCGAAGTGCCTCATACTTAAAAAGTATGCAACTAGTACTCAACGCCGTACAGGCTTAATACATTATCTATTAAAATACATTATATATTCGTATTTACGAATGTAAATACATCCTAAGGTCCAGGACTTAGTTCTGGTTGCTTACTTTTAAAGTAAGTTTAAAGTAGGTTGAATATTTTTATTGTTTTATCTCCTTCAGAACCGATAGAAAATATAATTTGATTTTTATTGTTTTTGTTAAATATTAAGTTGTTGTTGTTAGAATATAAACTATTTTGAATTTTTGTAATTTTATAAAAATGAACTCTTTCTAATTGTGATATTACATTATATTTTATATCATCAATATTTTTTAGATCAAATTCAAATTGAACTATATCAAAATTAAAATTCACTTTTTCACCATATATTTTTATTTTACAACCTCCTAATATCTCAAAAGTACTATTTTCTTTATTATAATTATTTATTATAGATAAACTGTTTAAACCATAGTCTAAATCAATATATTTTAATAATTTCTTATTATTAATATCTATAATATTTATACCACCAACACATGTATTTTCATTACAAATATCTTTTGAATTAGCTACAAATAATAATTTTTTATCTTTCAAATAAACTTGATTATTAGAATATTCACCAGATTTTATATTATCGATTTTTGTAATACCTTTATTATTTAAATTTTTATCGTTTAAATAATTTTTAGTTGAATCATCGTAAACAGCTATATTTTTATCATTACATTTATTAAGATCTATTATAAATAGTTTTTTTGTATCACAATTTGTAATTGAGATAATATTATGTTCAATTTCTAAAATAGAAAGGCAATATGTGTTAAAATAATATCTCCTTTTTTCTTTATAAATGTCGTTATTTTTACTATATATTATTACTTCTTTCCAACAACCTATTGCAATATCACCATTTTTAAGTTCTATTACTGTATTTATCGTGTTACTATTATTAGGTTCTATTTTTTGTAAAAGATCAACTTTTTTTAAATTATAATCTATTTTATATACTTTTATTGTTCCATCTACACTTACTAAAAGTATCTTATTGTCTTTTAATTTTATAATTTTGTTAAAACCATATTCTTCATCTTCTTTATGAATTATATTTTCAAATGTAAATTTATTATCCTTTTTAATAATTTTATGTATGTTAAAAATACCACCTTTATAACACATTGCTATTTTATCTTCATCTAACATAATAAAATCCTGAATACATCGTTCTTCTTTTGAGCTTAATAGTTCTTCATTATTATCTATTTTAGAATTATAAATAATCTTATTATCATCATTATTATTATCAATATTAGGATTTTTATTATTATTATTGGATATGTTTGGTATTTCTGGTATTTTATGTTTTTTACAAATTAAACAACATAATTTACAACATTCACAACATGAATAAATATCATTGCTGTAAAATATAAAAATTAAAAATAACGATTTTTTACTAAAAAAAAACATATCTAGCCAAATAATACTTTTACGTTCTCAAAACTTTTTTGTAAAAAAGTTTTATCAAAAAACTTCTACGTTTCTACGAATGTACCTACTTTAAAAGTAGGCAAGTAATATAATATTATTTTGTGAAACTTTTTCTAAAAGTTTCCAGGATCCAACGTCACGTTTGTTACTTACTTTCAAAGTAAGAGGCGCTTCGGCAATTGAGAACATACTTTGTTACTTTCTTAGAAAGTAAAGCCGGTTCGGCGTTTGAGAACAAGTTGCTTACTTTTAAAGTAACTATTTGGAGCCTTTAACTTTAGCTATTATTTCATCAGCTAAGTTTTTAGGAACAACGTCATATTTTAGGAATGTTAAAGATGCATTAGCTCTTCCTGATGTTATTGTTCTTAAATCAGTAACATAACCAAATAACTCTGCTAGAGGTACATCAGCTTTTATTATCTGACTACCATTTCTAGATTCCATGTTTCTCATTATACCTCTTCTTCTATTAAGATCTCCAGATACAGTACCTGTAAAATCATCAGGTGTTGTTACTTCTACAGACATGATAGGTTCTAATAATACTGGTTTAGCTTTAATAGCAACATTTCTAAAAGCCTCTTTAGCAACCATTTCAAATGACATTGAATCTGAGTCTACAGGGTGAAAAGAACCAAATGTAAGATCTATCCTCATTGATTCTACTGGATAACCTGCTAATGGTCCTGTCTTCATTGCTGCTTCAAAACCTTTTTGTACTGAAGGAATAAATTCTTTAGGAATAGCTCCACTTTTAATGTTATTTATAAACTCTAAACCTAAGTTTTCATCACTTCTAGGACCTATTGTAAATTCGATATCAGCAAATTTACCTCTACCTCCTGTTTGTTTTTTAAGTATCTCTCTGTGTTTAAAATCAGCTGTTAACAACTCTTTATAAGCCACTTGTGGAGCACCTTGATTTAGTTCTAAGTTAAATTCTCTTTTTAACCTATCTAATATAATATCAAGATGTAATTCTCCCATTCCTCGTAATACTGTTTGTCCTGTCTCTTGATTAGTTTCAACTACTAATGTAGGATCTTCTTCAACTAACTTTTGAATAGCTAATTGCATTTTTTCCATATCTGCTTGTTTTTTAGGTTCAACAGAATAACCAATAACAGGTTCTGGAAATGTCATCTTTTCTAATACTAATTTATCACCTTCTATTGTTAATGTATCTCCTGTTTTAATATCTTTAAAACCTACAGCAGCACATATGTCTCCAGCTTCTACGAAGTCTATTGCATTTTGTTTATTAGCATACATTCTTAATAAACGTGATATCCTTTCTTTTTTACCTGTTCTGTTGTTATAAATATAAGAACCACCATCTAATTTACCAGAATAAACTCTTAAAAAAGCCAATCTACCAACAAAAGGATCTGTAGCTATTTTAAAAGCTAAAGCTGTAAAAGGCTCTTTAACATCAGGTAATCTTGTTATTTCTTGATCGTTATCTGGATTAATACCTTTAATAGGAGGTAAATCTAATGGTGATGGTAAATAAGCACAAACAGCATTTAATAAAGCCTGAACACCTTTATTTTTAAAAGCAGAACCGCAAAGCACTGGTGTTATTTTAAATCCTATTACTGCTTTTCTTATTGCTTTATTTAACTCATCTTGTGTTATTGAATCTGGATCTACAAAGAATTTTTCTAATAAAGATTCATCTTGTTCTGCAACACTTTCTACTAATTTTTGTCTCCATTCATTAACGGTATCTACTAAATCTGCAGGAATATCTATAACATTATAAGTCATTCCTAGATCAGCTTCATTCCAAACTATAGCTTCATTAGTAATAAGATCTACAACTCCTTTAAAACTACTTTCACTACCTATTGGTATTTGTAAAGGTACTGGATTAGCTCCTAATTTAGTCTTTATCTCTTTAACTACGTTAAAAAAATCAGCACCATTTCTATCCATTTTATTTACAAAACATAACCTTGGTACGCTATATTTATCAGCTTGTCTCCATACTGTTTCAGATTGAGGTTCTACTCCAGATACAGCATCAAATAAAGCTACTGCTCCATCTAATACTCTTAAAGATCTTTCTACTTCTACTGTAAAATCTACGTGTCCAGGTGTATCAATAATATTAATAGTATATTCTTTAGTGTTATCTTGTTTTTTACCTTGTAAAGTAGGATAATTCCAATGGGCAGTAACAGCAGCTGATGTAATAGTAATTCCTCTTTCTTTTTCTTGTTCCATCCAGTCTGTAGTAGCTCCTCCTTCATGAGTTTCTCCTATTTTATGATTTAAACCTGTATAGAATAAAATCCTTTCTGTTGTTGTTGTTTTACCGGCATCAATATGAGCCATTATTCCAATATTTCTCAAATACCTTAAGTCAGTTGACATATACTTTATATATTTTGTTAATCAAAAATGTTTTTTTTTTTTAATTTATAATAATTTATTATAAAATTTTCTAAATTTTTTATAGTTTAAAGCATGGAGAATTTAGATTTATCGGTGAATAGAAATTTAATAAAGAAATTTTCTAGAATAACATTACCAATAGTTTTACAGTTTGTGTTATCGAATTGTATTATGCTGATTAGTAATATCATGGTAGGGGGTTTAGGTGCATTAGCTATAACATCTGTATCTATTGTTAATCAATTGATGGCTGTATTTTTAAATGTATTATATGGGATAACGGCTGGAATAGGAGTTTTTACAATACAATATTTTGGTATTAACGATTATAAAAATGTTGGAAATACTTTTAGAATAAAGGTTTGTGTTGTTTTTTTAATGAATCTTATTTCGTTATTTTTTTTATATAATTTTTCAGATAAGATAATTGCTAGTTATATAAGTTCAGCTAACGAAGTTGATAAGATAAAAATTTTAGACATGGTTAATATATATTTCAAATATCTACTTATTAACATGATACCGTTTTCTATAACACAGATTTATGCGTCATTATTACGAGAATCTGGCAATACTAATAAGCCTTTAATAGCTTCCTTTTTAGGTTTAATATTAAGTATTACATTACAATATATATTGATAAATGGTAATTTAGGATTTAAAGCAAAAGGTATAGAAGGTGTTGGGATAGCTATTTTAGTATCTAGAACAGTTGAAATGTTATTAAATGTAATATTTTGTCATTGTTATAGTTTTTCTAAATATTTTTTTAATTCATTAAAGATAGATTTAAGTTTATTAAAAAAGTCTTTAAAATCGACATATCCTTTAATGTTGGATGAGGTATTATTTAATCTTTCATTAGTTTTAGGGATTCAGTTTTATGCTATGAAATGTGTTGAAAATATTGCAATAATGAATATTGTTGGTACTGTACTTGGTATTATGACATGTATTGCTGTAGCTATAGGTCTTGGATCAGAGATTATAATAGGTTATGAATTGGGTAAAAATAATCTTTTGTTAGCGAAAAAAATTACAAAAAAAATATTAAAGATGACTTTTGTTGTTGGGGTTTTATTGGGATTGGTATTGGTAATTATATCTAATAATATTGTTAATTTTTATAATATTCCAGAAAATTTTAAAATAAGTACTAGTATTTGTATTAAAGAAATTGGTTTATGTTTATCATTATTATTTACATCAATAGTTATTTTTTTCATATTACGTTCTGGTGGGAAAACAGTTTTAGTGTTATTATATGATATAATATATACATATTGTATTCAATTATCAGTACAATATTTGCTACTTAGATTTACAAATTTATCATTAGAAGTGGTATTTTTAATAGTTTCTTTATGTTATATTATAAAATTATTAAGTGGGTTAATATTAATAAATAAAGGTTTTTGGATTAAAAACTTAACGAATTAGTGTACTACATTAGTGTGTTAAATAGAAAAAATACTAATATTACATTTATCAAAAATTATATATATCTGTGAACAAAAATAATATTTTTATATTTAATTGGGATCTTTGTAATTTTTTTTTTAGCAAAAATATAAGTTTATAGGATGGCATTAAATGTTTGTGAGTTGTTTGACAAAAATGTAGATAAATATTGTCTTTTTAAGCGTTTTGGAATTAAATATATAGATTATAAAAATGCTGAGTTTTTGTTACGTTTTGTTAATGAACAGGGTAAGATACTTCCTAGAAGATATACAGGGGTAAGTATGAAATATCAAAGAAAAGTAGCAAGAGCAATAAAAAGAGCAAGACATTTAGGTTTATTACCATTTGTTAGTGATAATTTAAGATAGTATAGATTATCATTAAATAAGGATTTTAGAATTTTAGTTAATAAATAAATATTTATATAATTATGAAAGTTGTATTATTAAAGAGATTTAAGGGTTTAGGTTATAGTAATGATATTGTTGATGTTGCAGATGGATATGCAAGAAATTATTTAATACCTAATTCTATAGCTACGTTTGCAAGTAAAAGTGCTATAAAAATTGCTGAAGAGAATATAAAACAAGGTAAGAAGAAATATGAAGAACAGAAACAAAAAGCTTTAAATATAGCAGAAAAGATTAAAGATATTACTTTAAATATTAAGGCAAATGCTGATGAAAATGGTAAGTTATTTGCTAGGGTAAATGCTAAAAGTATATTAAAAGCAGTTTATAATCAGACAAATTATAACATCGATGACGTAATATTTGAAAAACCTATAGATAAATTAGGTAAGAGTACAGTTAAATTAGTATTACATAAAGATGTTAAAACAAGTGTTAACGTTGAAGTTGTCAAAATATAAATATATTTCTATTTTATAATTTGACTTTTTTTATTTTTTACATTTAAATAATAATATTCTATACTAAAAATAAAGTAGAAAAATAATTAAATTATTACTTTAAACTTACTAACGTGACGTTGGATCCAAGATGTCTTTATATTTATAAAGACGAATATATAACTTACTTAGAAAGTAATCAACCAAACTAAGTTTGGATCTTCCTTCTCAAACGGCGAAGCGCCTCATACTTTAAAAGTACCAGGACTAAGTCCTGGACCATAAGTTTCAATATTCTTTGTTTCGACCATCTGTCGAAATGTACCTTTTCTACCTTCTTAGAAAGTAGTTACTTTAAAAGTAAGCAATTTGAAACTTTTAAAAAAAGTTTCACAAAATAATACATTATCTATTAAATACATTATATATTTTTGTTTTGACGAATGTCAAAACGTATCTTTGCTACCTTCTTAGAAAGTAGTTACTTTAAAAGTAACCAAATAATAAAAATACATCATATATTCTTTGTTTCGACCATCTGTCGAAACGTACATTTGCTACCTTCTTAGAAAGTAGTTACTTTAAAAGTAACCAAATAATAAAAATACATCATATATTCTTTGTTTCGACCATCTGTCGAAACGTACCTTTGCTACTTTCTTAGAAAGTAGAGATAATGATATCGTGTTTTTTATTTTTAGAATTGTAAGAGCCTATAGCTAATTTTTCACCAGGATAGTTTTTTAGAGCTTGGTCATAACGTTTTTCAAATATCTGATCTAATGCTTTTTGTGCTGTGGAGTTATATTTTAATTCTACGATAAAACTAGGTTTAGACTTATCTCTAGAGTAGAAGATAAAATCTGCAAAACCAATACAAGATGGCATCTCTCGTACTATATGGTAATAATTTCGAGCATTAAGATATACTAAAGATAAGACAATAGCTAAAGAATTTTCATTGTTATATTGAATTATAGGGATGCTTATATCATGTGCTTCTTGTATTATCTCAGCCATCTTTTCAGTGTCTTTATTCAATGTAGCCTTTAATATATCATTAGTCTTTGTACTAACCTTGAAGCTTCATCCATAAAATCATCATTTAATGCTTCTTGGAATTTTAACCTCAACTCTTTATTTGGAATTTCTAATAAATTATCATGATAAGTTAAAAAACCATATATTGTCATCGCAGAAAATATCTGTTCTTTTGTCTCTAAGGATAGTTTCTCTGTTGAATAACCTGGCAATATTATCCTTACTGGCGCACCTGAAATCATCTGTAGTACATCTTTTTTAAATTGTGATATGTTGTTTTTAATATAATATAATATCTCATTCATAGGTCTAGTATTAGTCCAATAACTCTGACAAAAACCTTTTTTTAATGCATATACAACAGATCTTGGATTATATAAATCTATACCTTGAATTTTATAACCATCATACCATTCTCTAAGTTCATCCATAGATAATTTATCTTGTTTTTTACATAAATTCTCTACTTCTTCAGTGGTAAAACCATAGAAATTATAATATTCTATATCATTTAAAAATGTACATTCATCGAACATATTTAACGCTGAACCTGTACTATATTTTGCAATTGGAAGAACTCCTGTCATATAGCATAAGTCAACATATGATCTATCTTTTAACAGATTTTTTAAAAATAACAAAAATTTTTCTCTATCTTGTTCAGTAAAAAGATTATTGTTATAAATATAATCCCATTCGTCGATGATAAATATAAATCCTTCACCTGTTTTAGAATATATTTGTTCTAATAATACATAAATCTTTGAATTTATATCAATATCTGGCCAAAGTTCTTTAATATCTTTTTTTAAACCATCAATATAAAAATTAATATATTCTTCATAAGTATTATTTTCACCAGCATTATTATTAAATGTTATATATATTATATTATGTTTATTTAGATGTTTTTCATAGGATGAGCATTTTGAAATATTCAATTTATCAAAAAGATCTTTAAAGTTAGCATTTTTAGAATAATAACATTCTAACATCATTGCATTTATAGTTTTACAAAATCTTCTTGGGCGAGTAATACAAAGATATTTACCAATTTTATTAATTTGTTTATTTAATTTCTCAATAAGTTCAGATTTATCTACAAAGAATTCACTATCATATGCTTCAGTAAATGAATTATTTAAGATTTTCTTATTTATAAAATATGTCATCTTATTGATTAAAAGTTAATAAATTTTTATAAAATAAAAGAAAATATAATATGCAAAAATATGTAGTCCAATAATACTAGTTAATATTTATTTTTCGCAAATACAAATAAATTAAAAAATCTTTTACATTAGTAAAATTTTAATGATAAAATAATATGCTAATAATTTGTTTTTCTTTTTTTTGATTTGTAAATAAAAAGTACTTATGAGAAAGAACATATTAAAAAAAATCAGATCAATAAGTAAAGCTGGTTTATTGTCTTCGAATATGATAAGTTGTAGTGCAATGGAAGAAAATAAGAATTTAGAAATAAATAATTATATATCTTGTGACAATTATAAAAAAGAATATAGTAAAACAATATATAGTGGTATATATTCTTTTATAAAAAATAAAAATATAAATAATATTATAATAAATGATTATAATTTTGATAAAGATAAATATTATAATTTTTTTTCAGATATTATAGTTGATAATTTAGATATTAGTAATTTAAAATTAGCAAGTGTTAAATTTAATTCTTTTTTAAGCAATTCAATAATAGGTAATATAATTATTTCAGAAAATAATTATATAGAAGATAGGCTAGATTATTTTAATCAAAATTCACTAGTAGCAGCCAAAATAAAAAAAATAACAATACTATTAAATAATAATAGAAAAATCTATTATGAAAATAATAATAATGAAAACTATGATATTCTATTAAAAATCATACTTAATAATATAAATAAAATTGAAGATGACGATTCATTTGAGACTATAAATTCAAAATTTATTAAAATAAAAAATAAAATTATTGAAGAAAGAAAAAAATTTATAGAAAATATACATAAAATTAAAAAGTTCAAAGATACAGGTGATACATATCAGTACTATATAGAGTGTTTTGATAAATATTATATACATAATGATATAATCTGTCAATTTAATATTGACAATTATAAAAAATATATAAAAATAGACCATATTAATACTGCAAGCTATTATAGTGGTTGTGGATTATTTAGAAGTTTACTAAGTAAAATATATGAAAAAAATGGTTTTAAACCTATTGTTTTAAATACCCCTTCTACAATAGGAAAAGAAGTTTATGAAAGACTTGGTTTTATTTTTAGTTCTGATTTAAAAAAAATTAAATCATCGAAATTTGAACAAAATTTAGAAAATAAATTAAAAAATATAATTGGTGATGATAACTTATTATATAATATTCTAGATGGAAGTAATGAAGATATATTATGTAATGATATGATCTTATTACCATCTGAAAAAATAATAAATAGTATAATTTTTAAAAATAATTATTATTTATTTGAAAAAAAATTAATAAATTTTCAAAATGTTAATAAAGGTTATCGTGAATTTTTATTTACTAATGTTAAGTATCGCACTTATTTTATTACAAACTTTTTAGATAAAATTTATCAAGTAAAATGTTTTAAAAGAATACAACAATATATATCTAAGGAATATAAAATAAATACATTTATAAATGAAATATTTAAAGAAGTAATTAAAAAAAGAAAAGAATCATTAAATAAATGTCGTAAATTATTTGAAAATTCTTTACCAGCATACAATAGAAAATTATTTATTTGTTATATAAAGAATACATTTGAATATATAACAAAAGAAAGAAATAACCAATTTTTAAATATTAAAAATATATTTAATGATATAGATAAAAAAAAAGAAATTTTAAAATGTTTTAACGATAATGAAATAAATGAATTTAACAAATGTGATAAATTTCTTAATAAAATTACACAAAATTCAAAAAAATCAAAAAAATCAAATAGATTTAAAGATGATGAAAGTGATGATGAAAGTGATGATGAAAGTGATGATGAAAGTGATGATGAAAGTGATAAAAAATATTTAATTGATATTGATGAAAATATTTTAAAAAAGATAGAAAATAAAATAAATAATATGTATAATACTTATATACACAGAGAAAATATTGTTAAAATAAAACATATATTTAGTGAAAAGTATAATGATATTATAGATAGTTCAATACGTTATTATAAAAAAAATTTTAGAAATTCTTCTGAAATTTGTTCATTAATTGATTTAATTGATTTAATTGATTATCTCGAAAATTTTAATAACAAAAGAAATAAAGAAACAATTTTAAATACATTAAATAAAATAATAGTTAAATTTAATGAAAAATCTATTTCTTTTATGAAAAAAAATGCTGAAAATAATTTACCAAATTTCTTTTTTTATTATTTAAATCATAATTATTTCATAATTAATGAAAAATTATATTCTATTAAAGAAAAAGCTAAAAATTTAAGTAGTAAAAAAAAATCAATTAGATATAATAATTTAGAATCAGATAATTATTCAAATTCAGATTCAAATTCAGATAATTATTAAGAACGAGATGGTTCTTTTTATTTTTTATTGCTAATAAATTAAAATTTATAAGGAGTGCCACATTACTGTTCTTTTAATAAAAAATATTTTTTTAAACATCGACCTACTTTAAAAGTAACCAAACAGGACTAAGTCCTGGACCTACTTAAAAAGTAGGCAATTTGATGTTTCTACATACGTAGAAACAAATACATAGTGTATTTTAATAGGTAATATATAAAGGCGCTTCGCCGTTTGAGAAGGAAGATCCAAATTTAGTTTGGAGAAAGTTTCAAATTTAAAAAATATTTATTTAATAAATTTTATATAAAACACACAAATAAACACCCAACTTTTAAGTTATAATATTTTGATAAGAATTTAATAATATTGATAGTTTATAAATATGTTTAATAATAGATATTATTTATTTTTATATAAAAATTTAGATGTTTTATTTGATTATATTTTGTAAAACAGGTTTTAATAAAAAAAATAAGTCAATAAATATTAAAATATAAGGTATTATTGTTATCAATAATAAGAATACCTGTTCATTTGATTTTTCTTCTTTTTTAAAATAATTTATACACCATGTACGATATATATATAGATTTGGAAATATAAAAAAATAGTAAAAAAATGAAAAACAACATGCTATAAAATATCTATATTCAGATATAAATAAAAATGAAATTATTAGAGTATTGATGGATATTATGGTAATATCTATTAATGTTTGTAATAGTTTTCTAGTTTTTAAAGATTTAAAATCCCAAAATTTCGTAAATATAAAGAAAATAATAAATGTTAACATCAATGAAAATCCTATATTTAAATCCCAAGGACCTTTAAAATCACCTAATATCTCAAATCTTGTAAAATTATATATTGAATTAAAACTATAACTTATTACAGATGATAAAAATAAAGAACTAAGATAAAAAAATAATACTCCTTTCATATTTTATGTATATAAAAAATACTTTATTACAAATAACTAAATTTATTTATTTTCGCTATTATAATAATATTCATAAGAATAACCATTGTCGTTTTTTACCAATTTTTCATAATTTCCTTTACCATCTTCATTGTAAATAACTTCTGGTTTATCATTACTTTTAGTTTTATTATTTACATTATACGTATAATTTTGTTTATTTTTATTATCTTTTAAATTATTTTTTGTATTTATTTTTATTTTATTAATTTTATTATTCTCATTTTTTTTATTATTTTTACTATATTTATCATTTGAAATAATATCTAAATCATCATCAAACATATAATCAATGTCAAATATACCTTTTAATAAATCAGTTAAATCATAAGTGTTACTATAATCATTATTATAAGATTTATTGTTCAAATTAAAACTGTTTTCTTTCTTTTTATTTTTTAAATTAGAAGATTTTTTTTTATTTTCTTCTTTTTTCTTAATAAAATTATTGTTTTTAGTTATATCTGAATCCTTTAAATTCTTATAATTATCGATATAATATTGTACATTACGCATATTATTCCAATCAATTCTTGGTTCTTCTTTTTCTACCTTTTCTTCTTTTTCTTTTATATCACAATAATCATAGAAACAACATTTCGTATTTAAATAATTTGTAGGTTTTATATAATAAAACACAGGTATTAATATTAAAGATAATAAAACACCTAATTTTAAAACTATATTCATTGATGGACCAGAAGTGTCTTTTAATGGATCACCTATAGTATCACCAACGACAGCTGATTTATGAGGAAATGATTTTTTAAAATATATATCTCCATCTATATTAACTCCATTTTCAAAAGCTTTTTTAGCATTATCCCATGCACCACCACTGTTAGATTGAAATAAACCCATTAAAACAGCACTTAATGCAGATCCTATTAAATAACCAACTAACATGTAAACATTAGCAAATATCAATATTAATATTGGTAATAATATTACTATTATTCCAGGTGTTAACATTCCTTTTAATGCTGCTTTTGTTGATATTTCAATACATTTATCATATTCTGGATCTGCAGTACCTTCTTTTAAACCAATTATCTCTTTAAACTGTCTTCTAACTTCTTCTACCATTACTATAGCTGCACTACCAACAGATTTTATAGCCATTGAAGAAAATATATAAGGTACCATAGAACCTAATAATAATCCTGAGATGACATATGAATCATTAAGTACAAAATATGAATTTAATATACTTCCTATTCCTGCAAATAATGCAAAAAAAGCAAATATAGCTGATGTAACAGCAAAACTCTTTCCAGTAGCTGCAGTAGTATTTCCTAATGAATCTAATATATCTGTATTATTTCTTACATTATCATCTAAACCACTCATTTCAGCTATTCCTCCTGCATTATCTGCTATAGGACCAAAAGCGTCTATAGATAATTGTATCATAGCTGTAGACATAACACCAATAGCAGCTAGAGAAATACCATAAAAACCTGCTAGATAATAACATCCTAATATTCCTAATGAATATAAAACAATAGGTATTAATACTGATTCCATTCCAACACATAATCCTGCAATTACATTAGTAGAAGCTCCACTTTTTGATTGTTTTATTATGTATTTTAAAGGTGAATAGTTTTTATCTGTATAATATTTTGTACAAAAACTTACTAATGTACTAATTATTAAACCTATAGAAATACAGTAAAATATATTTATTCTATTAAAACAAAATAATTTAGTACCAAAATCTACTAGACATATCTTTTCATCGAAAAAGCAGAATATTGATACAAAAGCTAATAAAATGTTTAATAACGTTATCCATATAACTCCATTTTTAAATAAACCTTCAACATTATTTGATTTTATATATAATAAAGTTTTACTAACCAATATTGATATTAGTGTACCAACAAAACAGAAAAATAAAGGAAATACTAATAAGTCTGTATTTAAAATATATCCAAATTTATTTGCTGCAAATGTTCCTAAAAATATACAACTTACTATTGCTGATACAAATGATCCTAATAAATCTGTTCCCATACCTGCAATATCACCTACGTTATCACCTACATTATCAGCTATTACTGCTGGATTTCTAGGATCATCTTCAGGAATATCTTGTTCTATTTTACCTACTAAATCTGCACCAACATCAGCTGCTTTAGTATATATTCCTCCTGCAACTCTACAAAATAAAGCAACACTTTCTACTCCTAATGTAAATAATATTAAATTTGAATTAAAATAACATTTAAAGCTAGGACAGAATAAACTATAACCTAATAATATAAGACTTAGACCTAATAATCCTAAACCAACAATACTCATTCCTATTAAACTTCCACTGTTAAAAGATGTATTAAAAGCCTCTTTTAAACCATTCTTTGCTGCTTTATTAGCTGTTATAACATTAGAAGCAGTAGATATTTTCATTCCTATAAAACCTGCTAAAATAGATATAGATGCTCCAAATATGAAGAATAAAAAGCCTAGATGACTTATATAATAATTAGCATATCCTGAATAACTTACAGAAAATAGTAATATAGAAGTTACACAAATAAATATTGCTAAATATTTATATAAACATCTTAAGAATTGATCTGCTCCATTTGCTATTTTATCAGATATAAATTTCATTTTATCTGTTCCTCTATCTTCTATTTTTAACTTATTATAAGAATAAAAAGAATAAAACAGAACGAATGTACTCACTAATAACACAAATATACTTATTCCGATCATGTTCTAATTCTAATCATTTATAAAGAAATAAAAAAATATAATTATTAATTTTTTTGAATTTTTTTTCATTGATGAAAATAAAATAAGTAATAGTGCCTAATTTAGTTTATTGTAATTGTATGTTTTTTTATAAATTTGTATGTGGTTTAAAATATTAAGATTGTATAAAAAAATATTTTCGGTAGTTAATACAAAAATATTATATAGTAAAATTTTACTTAAAATATTTATAAGGAAAATAAAATAAGTTATGGAGATATTTTTTAGTAAAATTTAACTAATTATACGAGAAGTATGGCAAAGGTTAGTGGTAACTGGCAAAATAAATTTAAAGATTTTGCCATCACGAATATGATTCTATTTGGATCACACAACTTATTTGGAATGAATACTGAATTAGGTTCAAGAGCAACAAATCTTATTGTTAATGAAGATAATAGCAGTAAAGAATTTTTATATGAAAAACCATTACCTGGTGGTGTTTCTTCTTGTTGTGATTGGAAATGTAATTCAATTTGTACAAATACATGTAAAAGTGGATGGTTTTGGACTATATTAGTTTTTGGTGTAGCAGCATTAGGAACAGGAGGAGGTTTAACAGCTTATTACCTTACAAAAGATAAATCTCCTGAACCTACACCAGGTCCTATACCTGTATTATGTAAGGATACTTACTCTGATTGTCCATATTTTCTTTTAAAGAACTCTTTAAAAACAACTTTACAAAATTATAATTTAAGAGATCGTGTAGATTTTTGTTTTGGAGAAATGTCTCCTAAGGAAGATAAATATGGTTTTATACTTAATAATAATAAATATTGTACATTATATACAAGTTTAATTAGTACTGAAGATAAATTACCTTTATTTTATGATAAAGATATAGAATCAGTTGAGGTACTAAAATTACCTAAAAATTGTATTAGTACTGCTTTCATGTTCTTAGGTGCTGATAAATTAAAATCTATAAATTTAGAAAAATTAAATACAGAGAATATTACAGATACTTCTGGGATGTTTTTTGGAACTAGTGCATTAAATAGTATTATAGGTTTTAATAAATTAAATTTTACTAAGGTATTAGATACTAGTTATATGTTTGCATCTACAAATTTAAAAGAAATTGATTTATCAGGATTTAAAAATAGTAATGTTAAAATTGCTGATGGTATGTTTTTTGGTACTGATGAATTAACAAGTCTTAGTATTATAAATTTAAATTATGTAGGGAAAAGATCGTTGGAATCAGCTGATTTTATGTTTTCTTATTCTAAAATGACTGATAACATTGCTTCATCTATAAAAAATATGGATACATCTAATTTAGTTAATGTAAGTTATATGTTTTCTGGTATAAGTGATAAATCTATATCACTTGATTTAAGTTCATGGAGAACTGATAAAATAAAAAATGCAGAAGGTTTTTTTATGAATTCTAAATTAAAACAACTCAAACTTGAAGATTTTACTAGTTTAAAAAATGCCGAATCTATGTTTAAAGATGCTTGTTTTATTTCTGGTATAAATGGTATTGATACACTTATTTTAGAAAATTTAAATAATGTAACATCAATGTTTGAAGGTTATGGAGTTTGTGCAGATGAGCAAGGAGTTAGTAGAATAATAAATTTAAGAAATTTAGATACTAGAAATATTAAATCTGCTGAAAAAATGTTTAGTAGATCAATACTAAATACTTTAACATTGAGCAATTTTGATAAATTAGAAAATGCGACAATGATGTTTAAAGATGCTTTCATTGGTGAGTTTGGAATTTCAGATCTTGTTTTATCTAATTTAAAATATGCAGATTCGATGTTCGAAAATTTAAAAGGTCTTGAAAGAATGGATTTATCTACTTTAAAATTTCCTAAGTTATCATCTGTAAAGAAGATGTTTTTTGGTTCAGAATGTACAACTTATACTTTGAAAGGTTTAAAAAACTTAACTAGTATGGCAGAAATGTTTGCTGAATCAAAAGCTACAACTATTACTTTAGATGAATGGAATACTACAAGTAAGTCAATAAATACTACAGATGCATTTAATGTTGCTGCTTCTCCAGCAGGTCTAGATACAAGAACTGTTACTGTTAATTTTGAAATTTCTGATAATTTAAAAATAAAAGATGAATTAAGGGGTAATAGGTTTACATGTACTGAACTCGCCGAAATGCTAGATACATGTACAAAAGATAACGTTTAGATAAGTAGAAGTCTAATATATTTTATAATTAAAATTGCATGTTGTAAGTTAAGATGAAGAAAGAAATATTAAATTTTAATTATAAATTTCTATATTATATTTTAATTTTTATTCAATTATTATTAATTTATTTTTGTTATTTTAATTAAAATTCATTTTTTATATAGATTTTATTTAAAATCTAAATTACGTCGTTTTTTATATATTTATTTATAAAAATAATAACAATTTGTTTTATTTAAATATCAATATTCTAAAATATTTAATTATTAATGTTTACTAAATATGAAATATGTAATTTTATAATTTAAGCATAAATTATTAAGTAGTTGGGTTAATTTTTTTAATGATCCATTATTTTTAAATAGAGAATATTTTGATAATAAGTGTATTGAAAAAGCTGTTAAAGAGCTTAAACATATATGTTCAAATGAAGAAGATAGAACAATATTAGATGCTATTGAGGATGGAATAAGAGATTATAATAATAATATGAAATCAGCGTTAGAAAAAGGTTTAAAAGAAGGAGAAAAAAATAAATCAATAGAAATAGCAAAAAATATGTTGAAATTAGGAATAAATATTGATACAATAATATTATCAACTGGATTATCTAAAGAAGAAATAGAAATACTTAAATAAAAATTAAGAATTAACAATATATAAAATACAATATATTTATTTTGTATATTATATTATTTTAAAATAAGATATTTATAAAAAACTAAATTTTTATTATTTTAATTTTATTTATATTTAAATTTAAATATTTTAGAATCGTTTATTACTCTGTATAGCTCATCAGATATATCTTTGTATTCTTTATAAATAGAATTAAATTTAAGTAAATTTATATTTTTTTTTAAATTTTTATTATTATTAAAAGAGTTTATCATTATATCTAAATTATTTTTACAATTTTCTAAAAATTTTTCATAAATGTCATTATAATGAAAATTCAATGATTTGAGTGATTCGAATTTTTGTCTAAATCGTATGAACTTGTTTTGTTTAAAAAACTCAATTTTTATTACATATAATAAATAACTCATCTTTATATAATTATTAAATAAATCAATAATAGGACACATTTCAAAAAATACTAGTTGAGCATTTAATAGATTGTCATTTTCAATATTAGATAAATTATTATCATCTTTTTTATTGATATATTCTTTATATTCAAAATTTTCATCACTATATATTTTATCTGTATTTACAATATTGTCTTTATCAAATATTAAAAAACTTTTAATAATACCTTTATTAATATCTCCATTAATATCTTTAATATGTATATATCTATATGTTTTACGTCCTAATAAAAAAGGTATTCTTTGTGATCCTATTTTGACAATAATAAGTTCTAATGTATTAAAATATCTATCAATATTTTCAAGATCTTTAAAATCATAATGATCTCCTGTTATATCTTTATAGAAATTTTGGCCTATTTTATATTTATTAATTAATGATTTATTAAGTGCACTAGTCGAAAATGATAATAAATCTAAAAAGATAAGTTTTTTTTTAATAAAATTTTCTGTTTCAATTGTATCAATATCCATACCTAAATTATATTTAAAAAAATCTATTTTTATTTTTTCAATATAAGTAGATCTTTCATTTTCTTTTTTTTCAACAATACATTTTAAAATGGTTTTCATATCTTTTTCCATAAAAGTTTTTTTGAAAACTTTATAAAAATCATAAAATCCTTTTTCGCTCCTTAAAAATTCTTTTAAATATAAAGGTAAAATATATTCTTCATAATATATTTTATAATTATTTTCATAATTGCTAATATTTATTAATTCATCAATGTATCTATAAACAATATTTTTAATATCTTCATCTTTTGTATCTTTTAAATATCTGAATTTTAAAAAATTATATTCTTTATCATCAAAATATGTGTTGTATTTATAATCTTCATTATATATTTTTTTATCATATATTTTTTTAAAATCTTCAATATTAAAGAAATAATCTAATGCAAAATATTTATCTTTTTCTAAAATATTTATAAAAATTTTTCTTAAAGAAATATAAAAATTATTTTCTATTAAATTACCAAAATCACATCCTCTAAATAGTTTTGCATGTTCTTGCGCCTCATAAAAATTTCTAGTATCTGTCCAGTGTAAATTTTTAAAGATTTTATTTAAAAGAATTTCTTTATTTACTTTTTTAAAAAATGTTAATTCATTATTTGAAAATATAATTTTTTCATTTAAAAATCTAGAAAAATTAAAATAATTATTAGTTTCTTTATCAATATTTAGTATTATATCTTTATTAAAATCTAAATTTATATCCTTACTAGAAAGAATATGCTTATAAAGTTTATTAAAATTTTTATGATAAGTTGAAAAAAAATTTTTTATTTTAATAATTAATTCTCTATTGCTATATTTAGCCTTCTTAGAAGCATCTGTAGCTACTATTATTTTATAAAGATGATTATTTGTTATATTTGAATTTAATAAATCAAATTCTTTATATATTTCATTTATATCTTCTTCTTCATCAATATTGTTTTCATTGTTTATATTGATAATTATATTTTTATTGCTAATATTTATATATTTTTCATTATTTTTTTTATTATTATTTTCAATACTAATAATTTTTTTTTTATCTATTTCTTTATTTATTAAACTACAATTATTTTTTTTACTACCATAAATATTTATATGTTTATTCATACTATAAATATTTGATAAGTTATATGTAAATATACTTGGCATTAAGATATCTTTATTGATATACTTACTTAATGAACATATTTTTTTTCGCATGTTTTTATTAAAAATAACGTCTACAGTCATATTATTTTTCTCCTTTTAGTAAATATTATTGATTTTTTTATTCAATTTTTTTTATTTTATAAGATGAAATATGTAAAAAATTTAATATTTAAAATGTGTTTTTGTTTTATTTTTATTAACTGCATTTTTTTTAAAAAAAAATATAAAAAAATAAAATGAAAAGATTTTATATTTTCTAAATTGTTGTTGATATATTTTGTATTAATTTTTAACTTATAAATATCATTTATGGTTTTGTTTATAGATACTAGTAGTAAGGATTTTTTTGTAATATTATTTGAACATGATAAAATAATAGATAACTTAAAAGTTGAAAATATAATAACTCATTCTAAAATTATAGATGAAAAAGTTAAAGAGTTTTTAATAAAAAATAATATAAATATTCACAATATAGATGATTTTGCTGTATCAGTTGGACCAGGATCTTATACCGGTATTAGAGTTGGTTATTCATTTATTTTAGGTCTTTGTGAATCTCTAAATAAAAAAATTTTAACTGTAAACCTGTTGGAATCTATGATTTTCTATTGCAAAAATAATGATTTATATAATGATAAATATTGCTTTTCTTTAATAAACGCTAATAATAATAATGTTTATGTAAATATAGATGATAAAAATTTTAAATTAAATATTAACGATTTTAAAGATCTTCTAATGGAAAAATATAATGATAAAAATATAGTTTTGATATCAACAGATTATAACTTAAAAGAGTGTTTTGAAGATTTGAAAAATTGTGAATTTATATATACAGAAGATATATCTAAAATTTCTATAAAATTTATAAACAAAAAATTAGATAATAAAGAATTTTCTGATAACTATAAATATAGAGTGGATTACTTGGATCAATAATCTACTTTTTTATTAGATATCATTGATGATTCTGTAGCTCAACTGGATAGAGCGACTGCCTTCTAAGCAGTAGGTTATGAGTTCGACCCTCGTCAGAATCACTAAGAATTTGATTTATTATTTATTTCGAATTAAAATACTTTTTTTTGTTATTTTTTTTAAGTTTTAAAATATTCTATTTTATGAGTATTGATAATAAAGAAATTTTTTAAGTTTATTTTGAAAATAATATTTTTGTATTATTATTTCAATTCGAAAATATTATAAATATATTTATTTAAATTGAAATTATATTCTGTATTTATAATCTTATTAACAACATTTACTTTTTTTTGATTTACCATTGTTTTTACCTTTATTTCTGCAACAACATTTTTCTTTACCTTTATATTTGTTATCGCCTTCTATGTTTTTATTATTTTCATCATCTGTATTTCCTTTCTTTTCTTTATCTTTATTCTTTTCTTCTTCTTCTTTTTTCTTTTGTAAAAATTTATTTAATTTTAGTTCACAGTTATTTATAGTTTTTGTTTTTTCTGAATTTAAATCATCTTGTAACATTGTTGATAAGTCTTTTTCTTTATTAAATTTATCTTCTAAATATTTTTTAATTTCTTCATACTCATTTAATTTTAAAACTAATTTTTCTTCTATTTTTATTTTAGTATCATTTTCTGTTGGATTATATTCTTTTTCAAAATTTTTGCATATTTCTTTTATATTAGTTGAAATTTGTTCTCTTAAATTTATACTATATTGTATTTTTTGCTTTTCTTTTTCATCTTTAGCAGTAGCTAATATTTCTTGATCTTTTTCAGCTTTTTGTTTTTCTAGATTTTTTTCTTGAGTTTTTCCTAAATTTTCTAAATTATTTTCTATATCGTTTAATTCGCTTTTAGTTTTCTTATTATAATCTTCATCAGAAATTGTAGGAACTGTTACTTTATATATATCTTCAAGACCATTATTATTTTCAGTTAATGTATTTATTTTTGTTTTTATTGCACTTATTAAAGTCTTTATTTCGCCTTTTATTTTTTTTATTGTATCTGATTTTATTTTGTTTTGTCTCATTTTTTCTATTAATCCTTCAAAATTTTCATCAAAAATTTTAAATTTATCATTTTCAAATTTTGTAGAAATTTTATTTATATCTTTTAAAATTTCTTTTACCTCAGAAATATTTTTATTAATATTTATTATTTTGTCTTTATAATCAGAATTATCGTAAATTTTTGTATTTAATGTGATGTCTTCTTCTTTTATAGCTATTGCTTCATCAATTTCTTTTTCTAAATTATTTAAAAAAGTTGTATTTTCATCAATTTTTAAATCATTTATTGAATTATTAAATTTTTCTAAAATTTTTAAATAGTCTCCAAATTTATTATATTTTGTTATATTTTTAAGAACAGTATTAATTAGTTCTTTTTTTTCTTTATTAAATTTATTTTGTAATTCTTCACTAGATTTTATAACATCATTATCTTCTTTATTTATTATTCCTTCATTACAAAAATCATAATTGTACACATTTCTTTTTAAAACTTCATACTGTTTTGCAGTTTTTAATGATGTTTTCCAATGTTTAGGAAAATATCCATCTAAATCTAAATCATCTGATATTAGAAATTTTAATAAGCATTTCCCTTTTATATCTTTTAAATTTTTATATTCTTCTTTTAGTTCATTATTATTATCAAAATAATCATCTTTAATATATTCAAATTCTCCATCTTCAAATTTTACAAAATTTACTTCTTCAACTCTTTTCATCAAATTATCTATACCAATTTTTATTATTGTTGGATTTAAAAAACCTTTAACTTCTTCTATAATACCTTTGATATTTTTAAACTTATTAGATATAGCCTTATTTGTAAAATTATAATTTAAGTATTTATCTGTAAAATTATCTAATGTAGTAATAATATCTAAATTTTTTAAATTTTCTATATCATTTATTAAACCATTTAAATATTTTCTTAATAAAAATGAACCTTTTATAAAATGAAAATATTCATTTTTATTACATATTTTTACTTTTAATATAGCAGATATATCATTAGCAATATTTACAGCTTTTTCTTCATTTGTTATTCTACCTATATCAAACTTTTTCTTTAATGTAGAAGATATATAATCTGAATATATTTCTAGAGGCTCTTCCTTGTAATCATAAATTTTATTTATTTCTTTTTTTATTTCTTTAATTTTGTTATTTTCACTAGATTCTTCTTCAGAACATCTTATATTGTTTATATTTAATAACCCTGTTACAAATATTATCTTTTTAAACATAAGAAACATATATATAATTATATTTATATATAATTTTTTAAATAAAAAAATTTATAAAGTTTTTTAAATAAAATAATAAGATATTTCAAAATATCAATTTGGATTTATTACCGTAAATAATTTTTTACCTTCCATTTTTGGCTCAAATTCTTGACTACCAATATCATTAAGAGCCGCAACAAAACGTTCTAATAACATCTGTCCATTTTCTTTAAATTTCATCATCTTACCACTAAAAAATATATATATTCGCAAAGAATTCTTCTCTTCTAATAAACTTCTTGCATGACGTAATTTAAACTCAAAATCATGTTCACCCATATTCGGTCCTAATTTTATCTCCTTGACTACCCTCTGTTTAGTATTCGCTTTTATCTTCTCCTGATGACGCTTTTGACTATATTTGTATTTAGAGTAATCTATAACCTTACATACAGGAGGATCATTATTAGGTAATATCTCAACAAGATCTAACCCCATCGAATCAGCTATCTCTAACGCCTTATCTATAGGATATATGTCTGAATCTATACCCTCACCAACTACCCTTACCATAGAGGCAGTAATATCACTATTTATTCGTAATAGATCCTTCTTCTCTTCGCGAATAGGTCTCTTTATTATCTTTTTCTTCTTAGTTAATATCACAATTTATATTTTTTATTATATTTTTTTATTTATACTTACCAAACTAAGTTTGGATCTTCGAAACTTTCTGTAGAAAGTTTCACAAAGACTTTTACGTACTCAAACGCCTCACAAACTTTTTATAAAAAGTTTGACAAAAATTTTTACGTTCTCAATCGCCTCACTGACTTTTTGTAAAAAGTCAGCCAAAAACTTTTACGTTTTTCCATTCGAAAAAACAGAATATATACAGTAATATATAACATTATCTATTAAAATACATCATATATTGTTGTTTTGACGTATGTCAAAACGTACCTTTGCTACTTTCTTAGAAAGTAGAGTTTAAACATTTTGCCCCAGCTGATATTTCTATGATTTCATTAGTAATAGCAGACTGTCTAGTTTGGTTATATAAAATCCTTAAGGATTTTATTAGACTTTCTGCATTGTCGTTAGCTTTATTCATAGTTATCATTCTAGATGCATGTTCTGAAGCATTAGATTCATATATGACTCTTAAAAAATTATATATAAACACATTTTCTTTTAAGAATATGTCTATATCATTCTTTGAAGATTCAAATATAAACTCATCTTCAATATTTGTTGTATCCATACCAGTGCTACATTCTAAATTGTCTTCAGAATCGTTGTTTTTACCTATAAAATCAACTTTATCTAATATGTTTTCAACTGTAACTACTTGACTAGAAGCATTTATAAATTTATTATAAATAACGATAACATTATCATATTTTCCAGTTGAAAATTTATTATAAATAGATATTGCTACGTTTTTTATAACATTTTCATCTATTTTCTTTAATAAGTCAACGTTATTTGGGTTACAATTATAATTACCTTTATTAACAAAACTATATATTTTTTTACCAATAGGCATTATTTCTGTTTCATTATTAGTAATTAGTTCTTTAACTTTTTTACAAATGTTATTATTAAAAGCTCCACAAAAACCTTTATCAGAACTTACTGCAACAACAAGACTCCTATTAGTGATTACAATATCGTTATTTTTTTTATTGTTTTTTATTAATGCATTGCCTATCTTTATTAGTTCATCGATAAATTTTCTAGAACTAAATAAGATATTTTGAGATTTAACAAATTTTGAAGCCGATATTAGTTTCATCGTCTTTGTCATCTGTTGCATTAAAGAAACAGAGTTTATCCTTTCTAACAGTTCTTTGGAATTAGCCATTTATATTATAAAGATAATCTTTTTTTAAATAATATCATAAATAAGATTTAATTATTGTTAAAATATTAAAATATTTTATAGTACTTTTATACTATTTATTATAAATTTAAAATATATTTGCAATAAAATTAATAAAAATTTGTAAATGTAGAAAACTATATACAGAAATAATGTATCGAGGGAATCTTGTATGATCCAAGTTAAAGCAGTTGTATGGATGTTAACTGGAATGTTTGTTGGAGCGTGTAATGATGTATGGGTAAAATATTTAAATCATATTCCTGCTTTTGAGATATCGTGTTGTAGATTTTTCTTTTCTATGATAAGTCTATTACCTTTTGTACTTATAAAAAGGGAATATCTTAAAGTAAAATACCCTAAAGTACATCTATTGAGAGGTATAATCTTCTTTTCAGCGATAACGTTATGGGAGATTGGTGTTAAAAATACTATGTTATCTGTAGCAACTCTAGTTGGTTTTAGTGGAACTTTTTTTTTGTTGATAATGTCTAAGTTTATTTTAGGAGAAAAGATAAGTATTCCAAGGTTATTATCAACAGGGATAAGTTTTATTATGATATTAGGTATCGTTGATTTTAAAAATATTTCATTAGGTTCAAGTATTATAATACTATTATTTGGTAGTTTTTTCTTTGCTGTATCAGATATTATTAATAAGAAATATTCGTTATTAGAAAATCATATAACATCTATATTTTATTATAATATATTTGCGTTTTCAGTTAGTGTACCATTAGCTTTAAAGACATTTGTTATGCCAAGTTTTATAGATTTAATATATATGATTTGTCTTGGTTTTGAAGCAAATATATATTCTTTTTCATTATTAAGAGCGTTTTCTTTAGCTGATGCAACATTTTTAACACCTTTTAAATATTTTGAATTTGTTTTTTCAGTATTTTTAGGATATGTGTTCTTTAATGAAATACCAACAGCATATTGTTTTGTTGTTATATTAGTTATAGTTATAAACAATTCTTCACTGTTATATATTGAAAAAACCAACTCTAAGAACAACTAATATTTAAATTATAAAAATTTTACTAACTATTAATTATAATGAAGAGAATACAAGCTGTACTATGGGTATTAACTGGGTATTTTTTTAGTGTTCTAAATAACGTTTTTGTAAAGTATTTAAATAATATTCCAAGTAATGAGATTACTAGTTTTAGATTTTTGTTTTCTTTGTTGTTATTATTACCAATTGCACTTAATAATAGGAAGTTATTTTATTCCAAATGTCCTAAGTTAAACATGCTAAGAGGGTTTTTATTTTTCATTGGTATAACACTTTGGGGTATAGGTGTTAAAGGATCCTTATTGGCAACATCATCAGTTATAGGTCTTAGTGAACCATTTTTTGTGCTGTTATTTTCAATAATTATATTAAAAGAAAAGGTTGGATTACAACGTTTTTTAGCTATTTTTTTATGTTTTTTATCAATACTTTTCATGATAGATTTTTCTGAATTTAATGTTAATTCTAGTTCTTTTTTCTTATTATTAGGAACTGCTTTTGTAGCTTTATATCAGATTTTAAATAAAAAATGTGCGAATATAGATAATAAAATCACAGCTATGATATATTATAGTTTTTTTGGGTTTTTAGTTAGTTTACCATTGTTATTTTATAATTTTGTTGTACCAAGCTTTAAAGAATTGATGTTTTTAATGTCTTTAGGATTATCAGCTGATTTGTTATTATTCTCTCTTTTAAAGGGGTATGCATTAGCAGAAGCTTCATTTTTAAGTCCTTTAAAATATTCTGAATTTGTATATTCTGTAATACTTGGATATGTGTTTTTTCATGAATTACCAATATTAAAAAGCTTAATAGTGGTGTTTATAATTATGATTACTAATATATTGTTATTTTTTTATGAACATTATAAAGGTAAATAAGTTAAAATCTTTATTTTAAATTATTTGAAGAATAAAATATTTTTTTTAAAAGTATTTTTTATATATTAGGAATTATATATTTTCTAAAGGTTTTTTTATTTTACAATGATTACATTCTGTTCTAAAACTAAAATTAATATTATTACATTTTGGACATAGCCAATCACCTTTTCTTATATTGTAATTTTTTAATTTATTTTTTTTCTTTCTTTTTCTTTTTTTTTTGTTATTTTTACAATTATTTTCAATAAAAAACTCAATATAGTTAAGGGAGCTTAATACATTCTTAGATAAAATATATTCTTCTTTTTTACCTTCAACATCTTCATCTTCTTCATCATCTTCTTCTTCTTTTTCGATAACATTTTCATTATATTCCTCTTCTTTTTTATTTGTAATTAAAAAGGTATTCATTTTAGAATAAGGAATATTTTCTTTTGGAGCAGAAAAAATATTAATAAGATCAAGTTGGTCTGTAGGGCATACTGTATATTGATTAGTATACTGTGTATATTGAGCAGTAGACGGTATATATTGATTAGTATACTGTATGTATTGGGTAGCAGACGGTATATATTGGTTAGTATATTGTATATATTGATTAGTGGGATGTATTGTTTTATTAATAAAATTTTTTTCCATTGCATTTAAATTAAGTACGGTTGTCGAAAAGCTAAAAGCTTTACAAAATTTAATAATCTTCATACTTTTTGTTTAACTTATTTATTTTTAAAAACGTGATATAAGATAATATTTAATTACATATTATTATTTCATATTAAAAAAGTTGTATATTTTTTTATTTTTATTAAAAAATTATTAAACATAAATTATGACAAAAAATTGGTTAAAATACTGTTTTTATAGCAGTAGTTTATGTTGTAATAATATAATAAACGGAATGAACGCAAGAAATAGGATAACAAATAAAGAAATTGAAGAAGTTAAAAAATATGATATTAACACCAAAGGAATTTGTAATGAAACAGAATTAAAAGAATATATTGATGAAACTCTTGTACCAAAAAATATGACTTATGAAGAATATATCGAAAAATTGAAGCTTGAAATTAAAGAAAAATATGGGTCTTTTTGGAAAAATAATAATTTAGCAGCCAATGGTAAATATACAAATAGAACGAAAAAATTTACAATAAATATAGTAGAAATGTCAGGCGATATGAAAGAAGATGATAAAAATAATAAAGAAGCTTCAGAAGTAAAAGAAGAAGATAAAAAGAATGAAGAAGCTTTAAAGGTAAAAAAAGAAGATAAAAATTCAATAGAATATATAGAAGAAAATATACTACAATATAGAAAACGTAAGTCTTCTAAAATTTTAAAAGATAAACAAAAAAATGATAACTTCAAATTAAAAATAGATTTAGGAAAAAAAATAGTTTTAAATGAAATAGGTGATTCTAAAATGGAAACAAAAATTGAGATAATGAAAGAAGATTTAGAAAAACAATTAAATAAATTTAATTCACTTTTTGAAAAAGCTACATCATCTTCCAATATTGTTGTGGAATATAAAGATGTTTTAAATTTTAAAAAAGATAAAATTTTTAAAGATGTTACTACTTCTTATGAAGATATAAGATATATTGAATCTAAATAAATATTAAGTAATATCAAGTTTTAAATATTTTAATCTATTTCTATTATTTTATTATATTCTAATTTGTTTTAATTTAACATATATATATAAATATGATATTATTGTTGCATTAGCTACTTGCGGATGTAGTAATGGTGCTTTAGAAATAATCAATGAAGCACTTTATATTATTTTAGAAATAGGTAAGAAAATTTCTTTTATTTTTAAATAAAATATAACGTATAAATGTATGAAATCATTTGTTTTTTCAAGATACTTTTTTATACCTGTGTATATATATATTAATGTATTAAGTGAATGCACTGAATGTTGTTGTTGTAAAAAAGATAATAATAATACAAATAGTGAACAATCTGAAGATAAGAAAAAGGATAAAGACAATAAAAAACCAGATAAAGATACAATATTAAAAGAATTAGATAATTTATTAGAAAAAGATATTGAAACAATAAAAAATTTTCCTGAGGATGTAAAAAAAACAATGGAAGAAGTTATTTTTAAAAAGGCTTTTAATAAAATTATACAAGGGGAATATAATTATGTTAAAGGAATTAAAGATGAAATTAATAAAAATGGTATAAATGACCAGATAATTAGTTCCTTTAATAAAGTTAAATATTATGTAAATTTATTTAACGATACAACAAAATATTTAACACATAGTTTACTTTGGGATCATGTTTGGAAGTTTGATGTTGAAAACTATGATAAAAATAATAATAAAAAGGGAAAAAATCATTTATTTTGGCCAATCAATAATATATTTGGATACGATATTTGTGCGTTTGATCTTACAGAAGAAAGACACGAGTTATTTAGTATTTATTATTCTAGTGATAACAAAGAACAACATAATATATTGTTTTTAGATAAGAATATAATAGGTAAATTTACAAAAAATATAGATAAAATAGTAGAATTAGAAGACAATCTATATTATGTAATTTTATCTTATAATGGTCAAAATTCTGTAAAGTTTGTAAATGAAAATTATTCTGTAAATTTAAATTTAAAAAAGAATAATACTAACGGAATTTATGAACTCTTTGTTGAAATTCATGAAAAAAAATAAATATACAATGTATTTGTAGTTACATTTATAATCATTAATTATTATTGATTATTTAAAAAGTAGAGAATATAATATCTTTTATAGTTAACATATATATATTAATATGAATGATAATGATGATATTATTGTTGCATTGGCTACTTGTGGATGTAATAATGGGGCTTTGGGTATAATTAGAACATCTGGAAAGGGTTCTATAGATTTAGTTAATAGATTTACAGATATAGATCTTACTGAACGTAAAGGCTATACTATAAATTATGCACATATCTATGATTTTGAAGGTAATTTGTTAGATGAAGTTCTTATATATCTTTTTACAGAAGGTAGGTCTTATACTAAAGAAGAAAGTATTGAGATATCTTGTCATAATTCTAAATATATTTTAAATAAGTTTATAGAAACGTTGATAAAAGGAGGAGCTAGAATGGCTAAAAATGGAGAATTTACAAGAAGAGCTTATAAAAATGGTAGATTTAACTTACTAGAAGCAGAATCTGTTGCTGATCTTATTGCTAGTAAAAATAAAACTTCTCATGATATAGCTTTAAATCAAATGACTGGATATTATACTAAAAAAATACAAGATTTTAAGGATAAATTATTAGATATTGGTTCTAAATTAGAATCTTCTATAGAATTTTCTGAAGATGATATTGATGTTAATGAAAATAAAGTTATTTTAGATGATATTTTAGATTTGAAAAATAAAGTAAAACATATTATTGATAATTATGAAAAAGGTCAAGTTATTAAAAAAGGACTTCCTATAGCTTTGATTGGTAAGCCTAATGTTGGAAAATCGTCATTATTAAATACTTTATTGAAAGAAGATAGAGCTATAGTTTCAGATATTCCAGGAACTACTAGAGATACTATTGATGCTGAAATAATGATAAATGATATAAATTGTAGGTTTATTGATACAGCTGGTTTAAGAGATAATTCTAATGATATTATTGAAAATATTGGTATTGAAAGAACTAAAAAAACAATAGAAAAAGCAAGTTTGATATTGTATTTAATAGATGTAAATATGTCTAAAAATGAATATATTAACGATTTAAATTATATAAAAAGTGTTAATAAAGATTATATTTTAATTGTTAATAAGATTGATTTAAAAGAAAATTATAAGATTTTAGATGATGATTGTAAATATGTTGGTGGAAATAATATAAAAAATAATATTATATATATAAGTACATTAAAAAACATTGGTATCGATGATATTAAAAATTATATTTCTGAAAAATATAAAATTAGAGATGATGAATTTATAGTAAATTTGAGGCATTTAGAAATATTTAATGCAATATTTAGAGATTTAGATAGTATAGAAAAAGGTATAAAAAATAATATTTCTAATGAAATGATTATGGTTGATGTCAATAATGCATTAAATAATTTAAATAAAATCGTCGATCCTAATAGTTCTGAAGAGGTTTTAGATAATATTTTCAATAAATTTTGTATTGGTAAATAAATTTATTAGCTTATAAATAAAAAAGTATGATAAAAAAATATCGTAATATAATACTTACAAACGCAAGTATTGTCGGATTTAGTTTAAATAACGTAAAAGCTGCTGAAACTACTAATGGTAAATTATCTATTAAAATTGATAATAAAGATTATACTTTAGAAGCCAAGAAAATTGATAATGTTACAACTATAAAAGATATAGATGGCCTTTTAAAAGCTTTAGAAACTGCTAAGAAAGATATAAAAGATAAAGATAATCAACAAGTTCAAGGTGCTATAACAAAAGATTTATATTTTGTAAAATCAATACAACCTGGTGAAGGTTGTGATGCTAAAGAATTTCAAATGGATGATAATTTTGCAATTAAATTAGCAGCAGCCAAAGAAGCAAATATTGAACTTGTTTCAAAAAGAAAATGTATAGATTTTGAATATTCAGGTGAAAAACGATTAAAAAAAGATGCTGAAGATTTTTTGTTATACACAGTTATCCAAGGTAAAGCATTAAGTACTATTACGGATACTGGTGTTTTAGGTGCTGATTTTGGTAATTCTACTTTAGATGGCAAAAAAGTAAAAGATGGTACAGAAATTATTGGTAAAGAAGTTAAAGTGTTAGATGAAACTAATAAAATAAAATTTAAAATAGATTCTGATAAGATTGATGAAGGTAATTTTAAAACAGTTGTTTGTAAATTTGCTGATGGTGTTGAAAGTAATTTAGTTGCAGGAGTTGATTTAGATAAATATGTTATTATTGATTTAGACAAAGATAAATTAAAAACAACTGATATCATTACTAAATTAAATAAAATAGACCTTTTATCTGATAATAAAGGTGAAAATTTCTTTAAAAATGATGCTAAATTTAAAGCATTTAAAGATGGTACTGGGGTTCCACTTGAGTCTACTAATAGTGCAGGTGCTGATTTTTCTGGTGCCAAATTTATTGTTTTAAGTGATATTAAAGAAGCTGATATTAATCCTGTATTTTTAAAGAAAACATTTAAAGTAGAATTAGATAAAGAAGGTAATAATGACAAGAAAGTTGAGTCTAATATACTTGAAACAATAGAAAATAATTTAAAAACTAAACTTGGAGATAAGGTTGTAATTACAGTACAACAAATCATTGAAAATATTAAATCTATTAGTGATGCAGGTACTATTTTTAAAAGTAGTCCATTTGCTAATTTAGACAATGTTACTATTATTGGCGTTAATACTATAGCTAATGCTAAATTAAAAAATGAAGATACAGTTAATTCAGCAAAAATAAAAATAAGTATAAAAGCAGCTGAATTTGCTGCAGGTATTGTTAAAACTGAATTTACGATAACTTACGACAATTTTGATAATAAAGATGTAAATGGGAAAAAAGTAAAACAAACTGTTATTAATGCTATAAAGGGCATAATTGACAGTACTACATCTAAAATTACCAAAGCTGAATTTATTAAAAAATTCAATGATGCTACAGCTATTGCAAGAAGTTCTGATTTTGCTGAAACTGATTTTGGTTTTTTAGAAATAGAATCAGGTTCTGATATAGTTAAAAGTGGAAAAATTGATATTAAAGAAGGTTTTTGGAGTAAATTAAAAGACGAATGTTTTGATGCACCTGCAAAACCTAAAGGTGGAGATAAATCTAATGGTTCTGGTGATCCAAAAGGTGATGAAAAACCTAAAAAAAGATGTTGTAATAGTAATAAATAAAAATAAAATACTTAATAGTTTCCATTATTTTAATAAAAATTCAAAAGTTCTATTTCAAATTTCTATATTATCAAATTTTAATTTTAATTTTAATTTTATATTAATTTTATCAATGCATTTAATTTAATATTCAAATTGTATATTTAGAATAATAAAAATTTTTGTCAAACTTTATTTTTATTAAAGCATGTTCTGTGTATGAGACATACTTTAAAACTTACTTAGTAATTAAGCAACAGAATGTTTCTATATTCCTAGAAACTAATATATGATGTATTTTTAATAGATAATGTATTATTTTGTGAAACTTTTTTAAAAAGTTTCGTGTTTGTTACTTATAAAGTAACTACTTTCTTAGAAAGTAGAATTCTTTGTAAAACTTTCTTTTTAGAAAGTTTTTAGGGATATAGAGTGTTTTTTAAGATTAGAATCATAAGATATACCTATAGCTAATTTTAGACCTGTGTAGCCTTTAAGAGCTTCATAATAACGCTTTTCAAATATTTGTTTTAGAGCTTCTTCTGGGGTACTGTTTTTCTTTAATTCTATAATAAAAGCAGGTTTTGATATATCTTTTGGAAAAAAAATAAAATCAGCAAAACCTATACCTGCAGGCATCTCTCGTACTATACTATAATTATCTATAGCTGATATATAGGCTATTGTCAATATACATGATAACGAATTTTCATCATTATATTTTATCACAGATGTGTAAGTATCATGTGTATATTGAATAATTTCACACATTGTTTCAGTATCCTGATTAATTGTTGCTCGTAATAAATCAAATGATCTTGATAATAATTTAGATATCTCTTGTAAGTTTTTATCACGTAATGATCGTGAAAATTTTAATAATAACTCTTTATTTGGTATTTCTAATGTTTCATCATGATAACTTAACAAACCATATACAGACATTGCAGATAATATCTCATCTCTTGTTTTTAATGATAGATTTTCAGTACCATATCCTTCTAATTGAATATAAACAGGTTCTCCAGAAATCATCGTAATAATATCTTTTTTTACATCAGTAATGTTGTTATTTATAAAATATATTATCTCATCCATAGGTCCAGTATTACTCCAATAACTCTTACACGATCCATCAGACAAAGCACAAACAACAGATCTTGGATTATATATGTCTATATCTTGTATTTTATAACCATCATACCATTCTCTTAATTCTTTCATTGTAACTTTATCTTGTTTTTTACATAAATTCTCAACTTCTTCAGTAGTAAAACCATAATATTTATAATATTTATCATCATTTAAAAAATTAAATTCACGAAACATATTTAATGCAGAACCTGTTGAATATTTAGCAATTGGTAATACTCCTGTCATATAACATAAATCTACATAAGACCTATCTTTAAGTAAATTTTTTAGAAATAATAAAAATTTATCTCTTTCTTCTTTAGTAAAAAGATTATTATTAAAGATAAAATCCCATTCGTCGATAATAAATATAAAACCTTCACCAGTTTTTGAATATATTTGTTCTAATATATCAGGTATTTCTCTTTTAATTTCAATATCAGGCCAAAGTTCTTTTATATCATCAATAATTCCTGACGTATAATAGTTTATATAATCTTTGTAATTATCATTAATTCCTGCATTATTGTTAAAAGTAATATATATTACATTATACTTATTTAGATGTTTTTCATATGAATCACATCTTGAAATATTTAATTTATCAAATATTTCTTTACTATTAACATTTTTAGAATAATATGTTTCCAACATCATTGCATTTATCGTTTTTCCAAATCTTCTTGGACGAGTAATACAAACAAATTGTGATGCTGATCCAATTAGTTTATTCATTTTTTCTATTAATAAACTTTTATCTACAAAATATTCATCATTAGAAGTTTTTATAAAAGAATTTGTAATTATTTTTTTATTAATAAAATATGTCATCTTATTATTTAAAAGCTATTATTTTTATATAAATTTTGAAAATTTTTATACACGCACAATTTTTTAGAAAAATGTGTTAGGAACAAATCTATTCCTATATATTTTATATATAAAAAACAAATAGAAAACAATACAGTAAAAATTAATGATATTATTATAGTATCAACTGATGATGGTATTAATTTTTATAAATCATTAGTAGAAGTTAGTTATAATTTATTATTTTTTAATTTAGAAAAGGCTATAGATAGTAATTACTTAGGAATCGATAAAGATTCAGACAAAAACTGTACGCTAATATATTGTAATTATCTACAAATTACTATGTTTCCATGTATGAAATGATATATATATAATGACGTTATTTTTTTCAAAAAATACTATTATCTGTTTTTTTTCTTTAAGCTTTTGAAAAATGTATATTTTTTATATCCTGTGATAGTTCGTTTTTGAAATATTCTTTAATTATAGCTTTATCATCTTCTGAAAAAGTATAATTAAAAACATCTGTTTTATTTATTTTTTCTTTTATAGTAGCAACAGAAATATCAAAATATGAAAAACAAGTGTGAGATGATAATAATGAACAATTACAAATATCATTATTAGTATAATCAAGAGCATTTACAAATTCAAAATGTATACTTTGTGGTAATGTTGGGGCTCCATGTAACCATATAAGAAATTTTTTAATTTGCTTTTTATCAAACGATTGTAAAGTATCTTTAAAACATTCAATTATAAATTCTGCATTTTGTTCATTTATTATCTCTCCACTATTAAAAAATTTACTTCCCAAATATCTACTTTCCAAACATTTATTTACATCTATAATTTTTATTATATCATCAGGTTTGTTAACATTTTTTCCTTCAAGGAAGAATTTTAAAATCAGATGACTATATTTTTTTAATCCAGAATTAACTTTATATTTAAAATCATTAAAAAATTTATTACCTATATATTCTTTTAAACTATCATAATATAATTTTATTAACTTAATTTGACCAAAAAACTCTTCTATAAAATTATCGTAACCCTCAATAATAAGATCCATATCCTCTTCATTATTAAATATTGTAAGGTCTGTTTCATCTTTAGGCAGTATTTTATAAGTTTCATTATACCCATATTTTAAATCATCATATGTTATAATTTTTTTTAAATTATCACAAACATTTTTTTTATCATCTAAATCACAATTAAAGTCAAAATCAAGCATTATTTTATATATTACTGGAGAAAGATTTATATTTAATGGACAATAATCTATATACCTTACACTAGTACCGCATAAAAAAGCTAAACATTTATAATAACTTCTATAATCTTCTTTAGTATAATCATTAAATTTTGTAAAGAAATTATAATTAATTTCAACTTTGTCTATATCTTTTTCATATAAACTATCTATATCATAACCTCTATTTTTACAAAATAAATTTGATTCTTTATCGTCTTTTATATACTCAAAATTTTCACTATCATATTGACCTTTTTTACTAAATTTGTAAAATTTAATATTTTGTAAGATATAATTTTTAAATTCTTCAAATTTCTGTCTTCTTAAACCTCCACAGTCTACTGCTTTATTTTTATCTTTATTTTTAGGTTCAAATTGTATTCTTTTATTTTTGATATCGTCATTATTATTAACAATATTTTTATAAATAGTATCAAAATCTTTTTCTAAATCATCATCTATATCTATTTTAAATAACTCTAGTTCATTTAATAAAATACCAAAAAAAGTATTTCTAGAAGAATAATTAGCAATTTCATCAACATTTTCATATATGGCTTCTATATGTTCTTTTGTTATAGATTTATCAATAAAATATTGAAACGACTTTTCTCTTAATTCGATTTCTTTTTTAACCTTTTCAAGTCTTTCATATTGTTTTTCAGGATCTAAATTATCGATATTAATGTCTATATTTATTGTATATCCTTTTGTTTTATATTTTTCTATTAATTCATTAATTCTATTTTCATAATTTTCTTTAATATTACTAATATTATCTTTAAAACTATTTTCAAAATTATTTATTTTTTCAATTAAATCTTCATAGTCATCTAAATCATATTCATTAAAATTTATTGTTACTTCAAAATTAAAATTAAATATATCTTTAAATTTATTATAAACATCGTTTAATTCAATATATTTTTTTTGTTGTTCTTTTTTATAATCATTAAATTCAACTAATAAAACATTATCTATATTCGATAATTCTTTATATATTTTAATTAAATCGTTAATATTTTTATTGTCCAAATCAGATGGTTTATTAAAATCTTTTTTATTTAATAAACTAGTAATTAAGTATTTATTTTTTTCTAATTCTTCATATTTTTCATTTATCTTTTTTATAAATGCATCTTTATTATTATTTATAATATTTTCGTGAATAAATAGTTTTTTATCAATATCAATTATTTTTGTTGGTTCTGTTAAATCATTAAAATCATCATCTTTGACATCTAATTTATTACCTTTTATATTTGATTTTTCATTTTTTAATCTATCAAAATCACTTTTCAAATTTGAAACAATTTTATTTATCAAATTATCATAGTCTTTTTTTATTCTTTCTAAAGTATCATTTAAATCCTTGATCTCGTTAAATTTTTTGTTATTTACTTCATCTATATTTAGTGTATATTTTGGTAATTTATATTTTTCTTTATAACAATTTTCTAATATTTCTATTGAATTAATTATATCTACTACAGTATCTATATGATTATTCTTAATTTTTTCTAATTTTAAATTTATAGTACTTCTTAAATCTTTTAATTCATTTTCTATATTTGAAGTGTTATTATTATTTAAGTTTTCAATTTTATCTTTTAAAATATTTATATCTTGTTCTTCAATTTTATCACTTAAATATTTATTATCATTTTTAATTTCTTCTAATATTTTTAGCAATTCATTCTTTTTATTTTTTATTAAATTTTCATCATTATTGTTACTATAACCACCATCATTTACACCATTATCATTTGTTATATTACTATTACCATCAGTACTAGTATCAGTATCTATATCTGATTGACCACTATTACCTTCACCACATATTCCGTCACAATAGCCTTTTTTACCTTTTGTATCTGTATTATCTATTTTCTCTGTTTTCTCTGTATCATTTTTTTCCCCTATTAAACATCCACAAAAAACATCATATATTAAATTACTTAAAACAACAGTTTTTAATAAAAATATTTTTACAAACTTATTATTTATAAAATTCAACATAAAAAACTCTTATTTTAAAGTTATTAAAAAAATAAGATTAAAAAAAATTATATATATATTTTTGATTTTAAAATATTTATGAAAATAATAGATTTTTTAATTTCTTGAATATAGATTTTTGCCATTCTTTTTTTCTTTCTTCTAAATGTCGCACTCACTAAGATTATATATTTTATATTTGATTAAAATTAGAACCTGCAATAACTCCTGTTAAATATTTTTTAAAAGTTTCTTTTATTATATTTTCTTGATCTTCTGTTAATTTTTTATCTATAAAATTAAAACCATTTTTATTATCAATACATTTTGATAAATATTCTAAAGATAAATCAAAATATGAATGACAACTATGACACATAATGAAACTTTCATTTTTGGAATAATCTACAGTCTTTGTAAATTGAAAATAAATTTCAGAAGGTAAACTTGTACTACCAGATATCCATCTTAAAAAATCTTTTATTTCTTCTTCTTTAAACTCTTTTAAAATTTCTTTAAAACAATCAATTATTATTTTTGCATTATGATCATTAATAATTGTTTCATTATTACCATTTTTTTTAGTTTTCATTATCTTTTTTTCATCAATAATACTTATTATATCATTAGGTGTTATTTTACTTTTACCTTCAATAAATAATTTCAAATTCCAAAATTCATCTTTTTCAAATTTTTTAGAAAAACTATACCTATTTAAATAATGTATTAAATTTTCATAAAAAGTTTTTATTCCTTCAATTTGATAAGAAAAATGATTTATCATTTTTTTATATGCACCATCAAAATTTTCAAAAAGATCTTCATCATCAAAATTAGTTTTTAAATATTCATACGTACCTGTACTGAAATATTTTAAATCATCATATGTTATAAATTTTTTTAAATTATCACAAACAATTTTTTTATCATTTAAATTACATGTAAAGTCAAAATTAAGCATTATTTTATAAATTAATGGATTAAAATTTATTTTTAAAGTAGAATTATTTCTTAAAGAATTTGCACATAGATAAGCTAAAAGTTTATAGTATAATATATGTTCATTATTTTGAGATCCACATATTAATCCAAAGTTGTTATAATTATCTTTTTCTGAGCCAATTGAATAACCTTCTATTTGATTGAATAAATTACAGTTACCTATTTCAGGAGTTTCATTATCTATATCATAAAATGACGAATTAATTTTTTTATTATTTAATATATAATTAGTCATTTCTTCAAATTTTTGTCTTCTAACTCCTCCATAATCTGATACATTATTACCTTTTATTATAAATGATATATTATAATTTAAATCTATATCATTAAGTCTATTTAAAAGAGCTAAAACATCATTTTCTATATTGTTATTTTCAGTGTATATTATATTATTATTATTATTATATTCATCACTATTATAAGTATAAACAGGGGCAATGTAAATATTTTCTTTCGTTTTTGATACTTTATTAAATATCTTTTCCATTTCATCTTTATTTAAAGGTTCAGTAACGATATATTTTAACGTTTTTTCATTTTTTTGTATTTCTTCATTAATTTGATTTAGCTTATTATATTTTTCTTCAAGTTTATCATTATTATTAATTTCAATATTAATATTAATTTCTTTTTTTACTCCTTTTTCTTTATATATGTCTTTTAATTCGTTAATTTTTTTTTCATATTCATTCTTAATTGTAATTATAAAATCATTTAAATTATTTTCAAATTCATTTATTTGTTTATCAAAATATTCATAATTATCTAAATCATAATTGATAAAGTTTATTTCTAATTTAGGAAAATCAAAATTTAATTTATCATGAAATGTAGTATAAACATCGTTTAATTCTTTATATTTATCTTGTTGTTTTTCCTTATATTTACTAAATTTAATTAATAAATTTATATATATATCTAGTTGTTTATTATATATTGTAATTAACTCTTCTATATTTTTATCATTTAAATTAGTTTCTTTTTTAAATTCGGTAGTTAATAACTTACTATGCTTTTCTAGTTTCTCATTTATTTGATTTATTTTGTCTATAATTGCTTCTTTATTTCCTTTTAATATCGAATCGTAAATAAATAGTTTTCTATCAATATCAATTATTTTTGTTACTTCTGTTAAATCATTAAAATCATCATCTTTGACATCTAATTTAATATCTTTTATATTTGATTTTTCTTTTTTTAATATATCAAATTTAGTTTTTAATTCTAAAACAATTTCATTTATTGAATCTTTATAATTTTTTTGTATTTCATCTAATTTATTGTTTAAATCTTTAATTCCAGCAAATTTTGTATTATATATATCATCTATATTTAGTGTATATTTTGGTGATTTATATTTTTCTTTATAACAATTTTTTAATATTTCTATTGAATTAATTATATTTGTTACAGTATCTCTATAATTTTTTTTAATTTCATCTAATTTTGAATCTATAGTACTTCTTAAATCTTTTAATTCATTTTCTATATTTGAAGTGTCAACGCTATTTATATTTTCAATTTCTTTTTCTAAATCTTTAATAACTTGTTCTGCTATTTTATCAACTAAACAATCATTATCTTTTATAATTTCATCTAATTTTATTAGTAAAATTTTCTTTTTACTTTCTATTAAATTTTTATCATTATTGTTACTATTACCACCACCATTCCCACCATTATCACCTGATATATTACTTTCACCGTCAGTACTAGTATCAGTATCTATATCACTATCATCATTTCCACATATTCCGCCACAACAACCAGCATTTTTTTTACCTCTTATCTCTGTATCATTTTTTTCCCCTATTAAACATCCACAAAAAATATCACATACTAAATTACTTAAAACAACAGTTTTTAATAAAAATATTTTTCTAAATTTATTATTTATAAAATTCAACATAATAAACTTTATTTATAGTTATGAAAAAAAAATAAGATTAAAAAAATTATATATATTATTTGATTTTAAAATATTTATGAAAATAATAGATTTTTTAATTTCTGGAATATAGATTCTTGCCATTCTTTTTTCTTTTCTTCTAATTTCTGTTCTTCTGTTTTTGGTTCTTCTTTCTTAACATTATCTTTTTTAACATTTTCTTTATCTTTAACTTTTTCTTTAATTTTATGTTTTATAAACATATTATCATTAACTACAAATACATTCTTTTCATCATCAAAAGAAATATAAATCTTCTTATCTTTTAACGATTCTTTAGATTTTAATGTTTCTAATAATAAAAATAAATTAGATTTTAAATTATCACCTAACACATCATAAATAGCTCTAGCTCCTCTATTTTGTAAATCTTCATCGTTATAAATATATTCAGAACAGTATTTTTCAATATCTTTTTCAAATAATAACTCAATATTAAAATCTTTATAAATTTCTAAAAAAGACTTTTTAACATCTTCAAAATATCTTCTTATTAACTCTTGATAATCTTCCACTGTAAATTTATCGAATTTTATTATTCTAAATCTAGTTCTTAATGATTGATCAAAGAAAACATCTGTCATTGATCCTGTATTATCTTGTTCTTTTTTATTAATCTTTTCATTTGATGTAAAAATAAAAACAAAACCAGATACATCAACTTGTTCTCCACTGTCATTAATATAATAATTATTGTCTTTTAATGTTCTTAAGGTTTCATTAAGATCATCTGCTAATGCTGGATTTTTTAATATTTTATCAATCTCATTAAAAACAATAACCCCTCTCTTTGTTGTTCTAATATATGTATCTAAATCTGATTTTAAATAATAAACATTTCTTTCTTTTTTAATTTCAATATCTTTAAATAATGTTGAAAATTTACCTCCTGCTTTTAATATCGTAGATGCATCTATAACAAAAGCTGGTTTTTTATTAGCAGAAATACTAGAGACTATTGATAAAGCTGTTTCTGTTTTACCAGTACCTGCAGGACCAACAAAATACATAAATGTACATCCAGGACCATTTTTATAATATTTAGAATTTTCATATTCATAAGTATTTTTAAAATCTTCCAATTCTAATCTTATCTGTTTCTTTTTAAGTTTTTTAGATTTCAATTCTTCTTCTAGTTTTTTATATTGTTCTTTAAATTTTTTTTCATTTTCCTTTTTAAAATAATCAAATTCATAGAATTTTTGAATTAAAGAAACCATCGTCTCTCTAATAATAATTTTTTGATCTTTTTGACCTACAATTTTATTTAAACTTTCATCTAATGTAGCTATATTCTTTGAAACATCATTAAATTCATTAATTTTACAGTAATATTTTTTAAATAATAATTCTTTTTTTTTATTCAAATTATTAATGTATTTTCTATCTTTTGAAAGATCAATAAGGTACATTATTTTTCTTGTAATATTTTCAATTTCATATAAGGGCCAAACCATATAACCAAAAACAGTACTAAATTCTTTCCATCTATTCAGTTTTTGGTAAAAACAATTATCTGGAGGAAGTGTTGGTTGATATCCATCAGCAATTATATTATTACTTATTAATAAACTTAGAAAGAATAATTTTAATTTGTTTGCCATAATATTTATTAGTTATAGTATTTAATTTTAAATTGTTGTATTTTAAATATTTTTTTAAATAAATATTTTGTAAATTGAAAATATTTTTTTTATAAAATTAACTTAATAATATGAGAAGAGTAAGAACTAGATTTGCTCCAAGTCCTACTGGTTTTTTACATTTAGGAGGTATTAGAACTGCTTTATATAATTATCTTTTAGCAAAAAAATATAACGGAGATTTTATATTAAGAATAGAAGATACTGATAGAACAAGATTTGTTGAAGGTGCTCAAGATTATATTATTGAAGCTTTAAAATGGTTAGGGATAGAGCCTAATGAAGGTATTTATAATGGTGGACCTCATGAACCTTATCTACAATCTTTACGAAAAGATATATATAAAAAATATGCTTTAAAATTAGTAGATTCTGGATGGGCTTATTATTGTTTTGACACTCAAGAAGAATTAGATGAAATGCATCGTAAAATGTCTGAATCTAATATAGCTAACCCTCAATATAATTACATTAGTCGTAATTATATGAAAAACTCTTTAACTCTATCTAAAGAAGAAGTTAACTCAAGAATTGCTAATGGGGAGTCTTATGTTATTAGATTTAAAATACCTGAAAATGAAATAGTAAGGTTCCACGATATAGTCAGAGGTTGGATAAAAGTTGATAGTAAAACATTAGATGATAAGGTATTATTGAAATCTGATGGAATGGCTACTTATCATTTAGCAGCTACTGTTGATGATCATCTTATGGAAATAAGTCATATTATAAGAGGTGAAGAATGGTTACCATCTGCGCCTTTACATTATCTTATGAATAAAGCTTTTGGTTGGTTAGATACTATTCCAGAATTTGTACATTTACCATTATTATTAAAACCAAATGGACAAGGTAAGTTAAGTAAAAGAGATGCAGAAGAAGGTGGTTTCCCTATATTTCCATTATCATATATAGACCCTAGAACAAATAATAAAATAACAGGTTTTAAAGATAAAGGTTATCTTCCTGAAGCTATCATAAACGCTTTAGTTTTATTAGGTTGGAATCCTGGTAATAATAAAGAGATAATGTCTATTGATGAGCTTATTGAAACATTTTCATTAGAAAAATTACAAAAATCAGGAGCAAGGTTTAACATTAAAAAATTCGAATGGTTTAATCATCAATATATTAAGAGTAGTTCTAATAGCGACTTATTTGAATATTTTAATGAATATAAAAATGAAGATATTAATAAATTAAATAAAGTTTGTGATTTAGTTAAAGAAAGAGCTAATTTTATTGATGATATTTATAATAACTCAAAATATTTTTTCATACCTCCAAAAGAATTTGATAAAGGTAATTTAAATGATGAACAGATAGATTTTTCAATAAAATGGATAGAAAATTTTATGAGTTTAATATCTAATAAACCTTTAGAATTTGATATATTACACGATTTCCTAAAAGAGACATTAGAAAAAGATAACCTGAAAATGGTCGACGTAATGCCTGCATTTAGACTAATATTATTCGGAACAACTAACGGACCTGATATAATAAAAAGCATAATAATATTAGGTTTAGATGAAACATTAAATAGAATTAATTATTTTAAAAACAACTTAAAAAATTTATAATTATTATTAAGTAAAATATTGATTTTTATATAAAATTTAATTATCAGAAATATATAATATAACTGTATTAAATGAAAATGTTTATAGTAAGATTCTTTTTTTTTATAAATTTACCTATATATGTCTTTTGTATAGTTAAAGAAGATAATAATAAATTTGACAATTCTGTTTTGATAGGGAATAGCTTGGAGATTAAAAACTTTGGAAAAAATATTAATGATTTAGAGTTAAAATTATCAGAAAATGTTCAATATAAAATAGGTGAAAGAATTACAATATCTTGCGATAGTTTAAAAAATAGTACTAATAAAAATGGAGAGAAAGTAATAGTCTTTAGTACTAATTGTAAGATTAAAGATGATAAAGATGAATTAGAAATAGTAGCTAAAAACTTTGAATATAATATAGCTAAACAGTTTTTATATATAAAAGATAATGTTATCTGCAATGTAAGCGGTGTTAAATTAACAACAGAACAGTGCCATTATGATATAAATAAAAACATATTGGTATTAGATGAAAAATGTAAAATAAAAAAAGATGATGTCGACATAAGTGGTAAAAATGGTGAATTTTATGTAAACAACAACAGCTTTATATTATGGAATGATGTTATATTAAAACAAAAAAATGACTTCACTTTAAAATGTTATTCTCTAAACTATAATAATTCTGAAATAATTTGTTCTCCAAATACTAACGAAAATAATGAATACATAAATATATTCACAAAAGGTTTAGAATTATTAACAAAAAATAATATATCCATAAATCTAGAAAATAACAATATACGATTATCTGATGTTATCGTAAAAAGTACTGGATATCTATGTTTTGGAAGAGATGTAACATATAATAAATCTGATAACTTAGTAATCATCGAAAATGGTGTTGAACTATTAACTAATTCTAACATTAAATTAGTATCTGATGGACTACAATATAATGAGGATAACAAGACTGGAGAACTAATAGGAGATACATTGATAGAGATGATAGGTAGTACTGTTAAAGATAACATATATCTAACAGCAGATAAATTTAAATTTAAAATTGTAGAACCTAAAGATGAGTTATTACCAATAGATAAACTTGATAAATTCGATATTACACAATATAAAAAATCTGAGTTGTTAAATTCAGCTGACGGAAATGGTAATGAGGAAGGTATTAATAAAGTTACAATTAACGATAAACGACGTTATAATAACTATGGTAAAGGTCTTGAATTAAAAGGAACACCATTTATAATCAGAGGTGATGGTAATGTACAAATATACTCTGAGAGTTTTAAATGTAAAAGTAACTCTTTTGTATTTAAAAATAATAACTTAACATTTGATGATAAGATTATCATATGGCAGGGTAATAATAAGTTAACTGCTGGTAATGCTAACATATATTTAGATTCTGAAATACGTAAGATTGTACTTAAAAACAACCCATTTGTAGCTCTATTTAAAAACGCTTACCCTAATCAGATAAAATGTAATAACATATTTATAGGTTTTAGAAATAATAAAATAGATAAGATATTATTCGATGAAAATGTTGAGACATTGCTATTTATATATGACGATGCTGATAATAATAATGTCCTAAAATATATAAACAACATGAAAACATCTCAAATATGCGTATTGTTTGATGATCAAGCTAACCCAGTTAAGATATTATTTAATAGTAACAACGGTAAGATAATACCTAGAAAATATATCGACGACTCCGTTCTCTTTTTAGATAGATATAATAACCTCAACGAAGAAGAACCTATATTCGATGATTTTATTAAGAAAATTAAAAAGACATCATATATACCAGATAACTTCAAAGATGAATTCCTCTCTACTTTTTGAAAAAGTAGCAAAAGTACGTTCTCAATTGCCAAACCGGCTCTTACTTAAAGATTTAAAAAAATTATTTACAAACAGATAACTACTTTTTACAAAAGTAGCAAAATCAACACTTTTTTCCACGTAAAAAAAAGTGTTCAAAAATTCCGTTCGTTCTTTTTAGGAAAAGAACCAAAAACTAAATTGCAGGAACTTTTAATTAGTACACACAGGAGCACATACAGATCAGTTACTTTTTAAACCAAAAAGTAACCAAAAAATTAACTTTTTTATCAAAAAACTTAACTAAAAAACCCCAAAACGTTTAACTTTATATTTTACTTAATAGCTAATATATTAAAATTAGTTATGTATTATTGTTTTTCCGAATGGAAAAACGTAAAAGTTTTTGGCTGACTTTTTACAAAAAGGCAGTGAGGCGTTTGAGAAGGAAAATCAAAACTTAGTTTTGTATGTTGAATAAAGTTTTTATGACATAGATTTGTCCTTCTTTTAATTTGTTTACTATTTCTGGTATTGTATTTTTTATGAATATGAGAGGATCTTCTATTATAGTTGGGAATATTTTATTTTCGAATAGCATCATGTTTAATAGTAGAGACAATGTCCTTTTATTCCCGTCGTAAAAGAAATATGATTCCATTATCAATTTGCATGTTGTTACTATTATTTCGATTAGTTTATCATAATATGATGAATTTTTAGTTAATAATGACTTTGTAAAATTTTTATTTATCTTACATTTTCTAATTTTATTTGTTGTTGTTAAGATGTCATATTTATTATTTATCTCGACTATGTTTATGTTTGCAAAATTAGTTTTATTTTTAAGATATTCTATATATTTACATTCTTCAAGTTCATCTTTCTTTTGATAATATGTGTTAAGGTACATTTGTAAGACGCACTCTGAGTATTCTTTAAAATTACTTTTTTTAAAGACGTTATATGATTTTGACTTTTCGAAACTGCTAAAGATACAATAACACATCTTTGTTTTGTTGTAGAATTTATAATTAAGGAAAGAGTTATCGCCCCATAGGTTTTTTATCAATGTATTTCTTTCGTTATTTAAAATGTCGAAGTTGTCAAAATTAGATTTTAGAAATAACTTACCTCTATTAACTCTAAATTTATTTGCATTTTTTTTAAGTCTTCTTACGTCTTTGATAGCTATATCGTGTAATTTTTCATACATATCCTTATCTATCTTATTATTAGTTTTATTTTCTATGATATAATTCCAACCATTTAACATTGCGTTTAGATATCCTTTTTCTTTATTTTTTAATATTGTATTTTTAGTTTCGAAGATATCTTTACCATATTGATGTAATGGTCTTGGTATTAAGAATTTCCATAAAACATCTATATTTTGATTTTGTAGATAGGTTATTATCTTATCATAATTATCTTTAATTATAGTTGGAAAATCTGAACTTAAGATATCATTAATATCGATATTTAATTTTAGTAGAAATATTAAAAGACAAAGATCATATATATCTCTGCAGTTGTTAAATATATTCGTTGATGTGGTTTTTTTATCAAGTTTCAAGTTATTTACATCTGGAAATTTTATCAATGCCTTACAATTATAAAACATATAATCTATGTTAGTAACCTTAGGGAAATTGACTAATATCATACGTGGTAACTCTATTAACGACTCACAATTGTAAAACATATAGCTCATATTAGTTATGTTGTTATACTTACTGTCAATGAAGAATATGTTTATTTTTTTTAAAGAAATACAATTATAAAACATATATGATAAATCAGTTATCGTCGATTTTAATAATATTTTTAAGTTAAGTGGTATGTTTTTACAATCATAAGCATTTAAAAATTCTTTTATAGACATGTAATTATCGTTGATTTCTATAATACATTTATCGTTATTGTTTTTTATAAAATTTTCACCGAAGAATGTATTACAGTTTTCAGATTTTCTATATTCTAATTCTAGATATCCGCAAAAAACATCTGTATTATTATCTTTTTTACCAAAATCTATGATATGGTCTATTATTAAATTCTCTTCTTTTTTACTATTTTTACTATTTTTACACCCTTTTGTTTTCATAAAAGAATTCTTATATTTCCTTTTTTTTAAAAAATTAGTATATGATCTAATGTATTTTTTTTATTTTATAATTTACATTTAAAAATTTTTAAATATTTTTATCACCTACTAGTTTATAAAAAAATAATAACATTTATAGTTTTTTATAAATATATTGTCGTAAAAATATTACATAAATAAAATAAGATATTATCGTATTTTGAATTATATAAATTATATATTAACTGACTATTGTTAAAATTTTTGTAATTATTTTATATTATTTTTAAATTATATAAATTTATAAACAAATACCATACATCAATAAATATTAAAACATTTTTAAAACATATATAACAGAAAAATATATATAAATTACATCAAAATAAGAAGTGCCTACAGTCGGAATCGAACCGACATGATATAAATATCATTAGTTTTTGAGACTAACGCGTCTACCTATTCCGCCATATAGGCATATTTATTAGTTAATATAAATGTTGTTACAATAATAAAATAATAATAATTTATATTAATTGTTATTTTATTTTTAATTTTAATAGATAATAGCTATAATTTTAATAATTTTCAGTATTTAGAATAAATAATTTTCATATTACTAATTTATATAATTGAAAAATGTTAATTTTTTATTGTATCTGTTTTTTATTTATTACTCCAACAATATCCTCCTTTTTTTTTTTTTTCATCTCCATTTTGCGTACTATTTTGACCTTCATTTTGCGTACCATTTTGATTTATTTCATCATTATTTTTATCTTTATGTTCTTTTTGAACTTTTTTAAAGTACTCAGATTTTATCTTATCAGACTTAATTTTTATTGTTGAATTTTTTGATACATTATTTGTTAACGCATTACCAGTATTATCTAAAATATCTGCATCTACTAAAGCTTCTGTAAAATAATTTTTTAATGCATTATCATTTAATATATCCAATATTTCGTTAACACTAATTCCAAATTTTACTTCTTTAATTTTATCATTTATAGCATTTACTACAGCTGAATCTAAGTTTATATTTTCGCTATTTGTAATAGCTCCAAGTGTTAATTTTATTTTAATCTTATCTGGACTTATTGCTTTAGGGTCTATTTTAACTGTTATATCTGTTCCGAAATCTTTTTTAGTAGAAACAGTAGAATCACCTTTATAACATTCAATATTTTTTTCTATAATTCCACCGTCTACAAAAGCATCTTTTTCTAATTTCTTTAATTCAGCAAAAATTAATTCTTCTGTTACTTCTTGTGCATTTGTTAATGTATTCAAATATTCTTGTATTTTATTTATAGTTTCATCTGAAATTATATAATTATCTTTACCGCCAACAATATCAAATTTTAATTCCTTTTTTAAAAAACATGGATTGAATGTATTTTTATCAACAATCAAATGTATAAATTTTGCACTTTTTAAATCTGTTTCACCTGCAGTAGATTCTATTTCATTGCCAACACCATCAATTTTAATTTTAAATGGTCCTGTTATTATTTTTTTACCGTCAATTTTATAATAATCAAATTTAGCCTTTACTGCGTTAATATTTTGTTGGTAAGTATTAAAATTTAAAGAAATATCTTTTAATTTTTCTAATGCGTCTTTATTAATAATTTTAACATTCTCTGCAGGCTTAAATACACATGTTGCAAAACTATTATCAGCAATTTGATTAGAATCAATTTTTATTGTAACTTTACCTTTATCTATGTCTTTAAATTTTGTTTTACTATCTTTGTTTTCACCATTTATATTACTTGTACCACAATTGTTATCTTTAAAACAATCTGATATTTCTTTAAAAATTTCTTTTATAGTTTTATTATTAATAACATTATCTAGTAATCTATCTTCATTTTCATGGTTTAAATGTTTTTCTCCTGTATATTCTATTTTAATATAATCAATCGATTTTAAATAAATTTTTAAAGATTGATCCTCTTTAAATGTATAAACATTTTCTTTATTATCATAACTATAATCATCACTTTCTATATTTGTAATAAGAATATGTCTTAATGCATCTTGTTCTATTTTTTTACCATTATTAGTAAATTCTTTATATTTATTGTATAATTTACTATAAATTTTATCTTCAGAAATAGAATTTTTATCAAATTTAAAATTACTTTTGTATTCAACACAATCTAAAACTATAGTTACTTCTCCAGTTCCTTTTGCTATATTTGTATTTATTGTTGTTATTATTGATGCAGATATTCCTAAATTTTTTATATATTTTTTCATAAGCATATATCTTATAACTAATATATTTTTACCTTTTTACAATATATATACCTATTTATTTTTCATATTTTCTAATATCTTTAACATCAACTCATGAAGTGGTTTATTTTTATTTCATAATTTATATTAATTGGGGAGTGTAACATTCAGTTTTTTTATTAATAAATAAGTTTTTTACAAATATATTTTAACTTATATATATGTGTACAAATTGTATAAAATGTAAAAGTAAAGATTGTGTTAAAAAAATGGGTAAAAATGCTTCTGGAAGTCAAAGATATATTTGTAAAAATTGTGGAAAATCATTTGTTTTAAAACCCAAAAAAAAAGTTTATAGTGAAAAATTTAAAAAAAAAGCAATGAGATTATATTTTGAAGGTAATAGTTCAAGGGCAGTTGCTAGAATTTTAAAAATAGGTATAATTACTTGTTTAAGATGGATAAAGGCTTATGCTAATAAAATAAAGCCGAAAAAATATAAAAATGAACGTGTTGAAGTTATGGAAATGGATGAATTATATACATTCATATCTGAAAAAAAAAACGACTTTTTTTAATAATTTTATTAGAAAGAATTACTAGAGAAATAGTTGGTTATGCTATTTCTTTTGATAGAAACCCTGAAACAATTCAAAAAATCATTGATTCTTCACCAAAAGCAAAACAATATTATTCTGATGGTTATCCAGGATATTTTAAACTAAATTATCATAGTGGAAAATATAGGAGTGCTTCATTTGGTTTTTTATATAAAATTTATTAAAAAAATATTTTTTAAGTTTGGAAATTTTCTTTTAAATGAGGAAACTTTATTATAAATATAACAAAAAACTTTAAAAACTGCTTTAAATGTTTCTAAAGATCTTGGAAAACATTTTGATTTTCGTTGTAAAAACGGTATATATTTTCTAAAATCTGAATTTACACTTTCAATATTATGAGTTTGACTTTTATTATTCAAAGATTCATATTTTGGGAGTGCAACATTTAGTTTTTAAATAAAAAATATTTTTTAAACTTACTTTAAAAGTAAGCAATAATAATAAGGTGGATCCAACGTCACGTTGGTTTTGAGTAACTTTTTTTACAAAAAAGTTACTATTTTAAAAATTAAAAAAATATTTTTTTTTACATAAAACACACAATGAATCACTCCTTAAAGTCATAATTATTATTTAATATTTAAATTTAAAGAATCTATTATTTTCAATAAATCATTATTAATTCTATCGTATTTTGCAATATTTCTACATTTATAAAGTAAACTTAAAACTAATGTTTTATCATCATTAACGTTGATTTTATCTTTATTTAACCTATAACTTTCTTTAATTCTTCTTCTAATTTTATTTCTATCGACAGCTTTTTTAAATAATTTTTTAGGAACGTAAAATAGACATTTAGTTTTTGCAGAATCTTTTTTATCAATAACAATATATTTTACATTAAAAAGATCTGTTTTTATTATATTTTTTGAACTCTTAACATCATTAATAAGTTTATATTCTCTTAAAATCTCATTTTTTTTTAACTCAAACATCTATTTTTTTTTATTTTATAAATTACTTTTATTGTTATAAAAACTTAGTTTTTTAATTATTGATTATATTTTTGCATCTTAAAATACCTTGTTTTAAAATCTTATCATAATCACCTAAAAGATTAATAGAATTGTATTTTTTAACATCTTCATCAGTGAAATTTATTGAAAAACGATAGTTATGAATATTATAAAATTGAATATATTTGTCATTATTTTCATCAACAGCATTTATAAAAAATATCTTATCAGAGTTAAATCTAGCTTCTAATATCTTCTTTTTTATTTCATCTTGATCTACAAGTATATTGTCAATATATGATGTATTAAATAATTTAGATAGGTCCTTAATAAGTCTTTCTCTATAAATTTTATCACCAATAACAACTATAGATTTAGCACATAATGATCTATAACTTTTTGTTAAATAATTCCAATGTTTATAAGGTCCATCATTTCTTAGCATTGTTGAAGATATATTAAAAAGACTTCTATCAGGGTCTATTAATGAAAATTCTGCAAAAGGATATAATATCTCAAAATGTTTTTTTTTATCAGGATCACTAGAAAATATTATATTAGGAACACAATCAGCTATATCTAAAACAGCATTAGAATTATAATCCCATCCTTCTTCATTAACATTTTTAAAAGCTTTTTTACAATCTATAGTGTGAAGTTTTATATTATCATAACTTTCAAATTCATATTTTAAGATAAGTTCTCTAATATTACCTTGTAACAAATCTTTTGGAAAATGACTATATTTTATCATTTCTTCTTCATCTTTACCATTTATAAACAAAAAAACATGTAATTCATCACATCTTGAAGCACTATATAATATAGAATAAATATGGCCCATATGTAATGGTAAAAACTTACCACCAAAAAAACCTATCTTCTTATCCATATATTTTAGTTAAATATTTATTTAGATTTTATATATTTTAACACATTTTGATTAAAACCAACTTAAAGTTGGATCTTCCTTCTCAAACGGCGAAGCGCCTTTATTACTTGCTTACTTTTAAAGTAAGTCTCAAACGCCTCACTAACTTTTTGTAAAAAGTCAGCCAAAAACCAACGTGACGTTGGATCCAACCTTTATTACTTGGTTACTTTTAAAGTAACTTTTGACATTCGTCAAAACAGGAATATATAACTAATTTTAATACATTATCTATTAAAATACACTATGTATTCGTTTCTATGAATATAGAAACATCCTGTAGCTTACTTTAAAAGTAACTTAATTTCTTCAACAGATAATCCAGATAATTCTGAAATATCTTCTATTTTATATCCTTTTTTCAACATATTTTTAGCTATTTCTATAGATTTATTTTTTTCTCCTTCTTTTAAACCTTCTTTTAAACCTTCTTTTAAACCTTCTTCTTTACCTTCTTTTAATCCTTCTTCTTTAGCTGTTTTTGTATCATTATAATAATCTCTTTCATAATCTTTAAGTGAATCAACAATATGTCTTTCTTCATTTTTTTTACTCATATATTCTAATTTTTCTATTGCTTTATCTAACTCTTTATTTTTAATTTTTAAAGGATTATTCTCTAAATATTCTGGTTTTTGTAAAAAATTAACCCAATTTGTTAATAAATCTTTGAAGTTTTCATTAGTAGTTTGATATTTATTTAACTCAAAGATAATTATCCTTTTATTTTCAGTAACAACTTCCCATTTATCATTCTTATTTTCTTTATAACAAGGAAAAATTTCAGAAATTGGTTCTTCTCTATCACTAATATTTTCTGCAAAAATCCATATTGATATCACTTTTTTTTCTCCATATTTCTCTCCTACTTTATATTCATTAACATTTAATCTGTCAGAATAATATACAATTCTATCATTAATATTTTTATTATTTCGATATTGCATTTCAATATTTATAGTTGTATCATCATCTGTTTTAGCTAATATATCAAATTGACAACCTTTTGTTATTACTCCTTCTTTTGGATATTCAGTATTTAATAAATTTAATTCTTTAATTGGTGGATTTCCTTTTAAAATAGAGTTAATTAACGACATTAGTATATCTTCATCACCTTTTTCGCCAAATATTCTCTTAAAAACATAATCATTCTTTGGATCCAATAATTCTACTTTCTTACCAGAATCTATCATATTTATAAACTAAATGAAAATTATTAAAATGTAAAATAATAATATTTCTTAGTATTTATAATTTATAAAAATTATCTCAAAAAAATTTTTAATATTTTGTTAGTGTCCATTTAGTGTATTTTAAATAAAATTTATTCTATTTATTTTTAAAACTTTTATGTTCTCAAACGCCGAACCGGCTAATACTTAAAAAGTATGCAACTCGATACTTTTTAAAAAAGTATCACAAAACAATATTATATTACTTGCCTACTTTTAAAGTAGGTGGTTACTTTTAAAGTAACTTTTGACATTCGTCAAAACAAGAATACATAACTAATTTAATACATTATATATTAAAAATACATTATGTGTTCGTTTCTATGAATATAGAAACATCCTGTTGCTTACTTTTAAAGTAACCTTAGACGTTTAAAAAAATATTTTTTATTTAAAAACTAAATGTTGCACTCCATATTTTGATTAAAAATAAGATATTATAGATTAATTATTTTATTAATTTGATCATGTCATCAATATCGTTTTTATATTTATTTATATTTTTTACTATTCTATCTCTATCTTGTAATAAACGATCAATACTTGAATAATTATCGTTTAATTTTTTTATATTTTCATCAATAAAAACTATTACATCTATATAATTTTTTACTATATCTTCTAAATTTTTCGATTTTATTTCTGTTTTAAGATCTTCATGTAAGTCATTATATGTTGTTCCTACAAAATTATTATCTTTAAATAAAGCCTTATGTATACTATTACTTAGCTTTATACCATATGTATTATTATTTAAAAGATATGCCTGAATTTTATTTAATAAAGATTTAAATAAATGTCTATAATCACCTTCTGATCCTTTTTTTTCTGATAAACTTGGATTAATATCAGTAAAGCTTAAAATAATTTTATCTGCTTCATGTTTAGGATTAATATAAAATTTTTCAAGTTCTTTATCATTATCTATTAATGTTTCTATATTTTTATAATCTTCTTTGGCTTTTTCTATTGTTTCATCAAATTCATTTTTAAAGGTTTCATCAGAATTATATTTAGTTTTTAAAACATTAACTTCGTCAAAATTCAGTTTATATTTTTTATATATGTTACATTTGTTATCTTCATCGTCAAATAAAACTTCTGGTTTTATATTTATATTACTAATTTGATATTTGTATATATAATATAAATGTTTTACTGTTGTGTTTTTTTCTATTTTTCTTTCTGGTATTTCACAAAATTCTTTTATTTTTTTTATTATTTCTTTTTCTATTTTTTTTAAGTCATCTAATTTTTTTTCAAAACTTTGTATCTCTTCTTCTTTTGGTTTTAATTTTAAACATTCTTGAATATATGTAGAAATGTATTTATATGTTTTGGAATTTAGAAAATATTTTTCATCTATACCTTGTAAATAATCATCACTATAACTATTTAAAACTTCATCTTTAGGTTTTCCATTAAGATCCTTACCTTTATCTTTATTTTCTTTATCTTTATCGTTATCTTTATCTTCACCAGTATCTATACGTTTACCACCATTTGTTAAAGATGATTTAGGTGTTTCTGTAGTATTATTACCACTATCTGGAGTTTTGTTACCACCTAAATAACCACAAAATATATTATTGTTAATTCCAAAAAATATTAAATCACTAATTAAAATATTTTTTTTATTCTTTTTAATAATACTAGTCATATTATTATTTGTATAATATAAATTTTTTTAAAAAAAAAATTATATTTCTAAATATGATTCTCTACGAATTACTTTTTCATCGTTAAATAGGTTTATATTTAAATATAGATATATAGAAAATTCAATATTATAAGATGCATTATATGGTCCAAAACCATATATAAATGGATCAAAAGATACTTTTCTAATATTACTAAAGTCAGATTTATTCTTTATTTGAAATCTTAAAAAGTTAAATTTTAATGCAACACCCATATGTAAGAAACTAATTATATTTGTTTTACATCCTCCTTCTGCATTAAACCAAATATTGTAATATGTTTCTTTAAAATTATTATCATTATTTGAAGTATTTTTATGTTCATAGTTTATTCTATTAAAATTAAATCCACCACCTGCATATACTACATTTCTTTCTGAATTTTTTTTTATGAAATTATAAAATACATTAGGGTTTAAAAAAAATCCTTTTTTACTGTTTTTTTCATTTTTTTGTTTTAATTCTGAGTTACTATTTAATATACCAAAAGATATATCTGCTATTATTCTATTAAAATCTGTGTTCAATCTAAATCTAGTATCTATATAGGTCATGTTATCTACTGAAACATCTTGTGCTTCTACAATAAGATTATATATCAGGCTAAATGCATCAAAACCAACAGCTATAAAAGAAGGTTTACAGTTAAATTTTAACTTATTATCTTTCTTTTTACTATCTTTTACATTATTTTCCCTTATCTTATCCACATTTTCCATTGGAGAAAAATTTATATTGTTCTTATCTCCTGTATTAGTTTTATTAATATCGCTAATATTGATAGATTTAGTATTATTTGTAAAATCTATATCCTCTTTTGATAATAATCTAAAACTAAATATCAATTGTAAAAGTATTATTTTTAGCACTATCATTACTGTTTATTATATTTTTTTGTTCATCAATTTTTTTCCCATTTAAAAATATTTCACAGCTAAATGTAAAATATTCTGTATTTTGTACTTTACTTCTATAAAATTCTACTGTTAATATCTTTTTTTTACTTTTTATATAAAACTCTGTTGCTATTCGATAATCACAAGAAGTATCATCAATATTTTTACCACTTACTTTTATTTCTTTTATATCTTCATTTTCTTCAAATTTATCTATTGTAAATGTTGTTTCTGTAAGACTATTTTTATATAGTTCTGGATTATCTGGAAGTAGTTTTTTATACATTCGATCTCTATCTTTATCTTTAAAATAATAATAATAGTAATCATTGTATGTCATAAGATTAGAATAATATTGACTGGCTAGATTATCTTTATCTTTTCCATTAAGGTCTAAATTAAGATATTTATTTTCTATATAATATTTAGCACAGTCTTTAGGTAATTTATCTAATCCACCAGAATCTTTTAAAATCTCAAGAAAATCCTTATCTGGACAAAATATTAATGCATCTATATCTTCATTAGGATTACCATAATAAAATACATATGAATCTCTATGTTCTTTACCTTCTTTTTCAATATATAAAAATATGTCATAATATATATCACCTTTATCTATCTTATTTTTAAATTTAAGATTTATAGTAGGGTAATTACCATCTTTAAAATATATATTAGATTCAGGTTTTTTTTTCCTACATAGACATCCAGGATAATTTTTAAATAAAAAAAAGTTAATAAATAGAAAAATATAAAACTTTTTATTAGCCATAATATAGAAGGTCTTGTATTGTTTAAAAACTATAATATTTTTAACAAATTAATTAATATTTGTAATAAAAATATTGGCGAGATAGCTCAGATGGTTAGAGCGGTAGATTCATAACCTACAGGTCAGGGGTTCGATTCCCCTTTTCGCTACATTAAAAAAATGTTGTTTTTATATGAGAATAGATATTTTAACTTGTCAGCCTGATCTTATTACAAGTTTTTATTCTCATTCAATAATTAAACGAGCTATAGATTTTAATAAAATTCAAATCAATGTTCATAACTTACATGATTATTCTTTAGATAAACATAAAAAAACCGATGATTATCCATATGGTGGTGGTGCTGGTTTAGTAATGAAGATAGAACCAATAGATAGATGTATTAGTAAGTTAAAGGAAGAAAATAATTATGATGAGATTATATATATGTCTCCTGATGGTGAACTTTTAAATCAACAAATATCTAATGAGTTATCATTAAAAGAAAATATTATCATACTTTGTGGACATTATAAAGGTGTTGATGAAAGAGTAAGGGAATATCTTATTAGTAGAGAGATTAGTATTGGACAATATGTTTTATCAGGTGGAGAATTACCTGCATGTGTTTTAGTAGATTCTATAGTTAGATTATTACCTGGTGTTTTAGGAGATATAGAATCTGCTTTAGAAGATTCTTTTCAAGATAATATGATTGCGCCACCTATATATACACGTCCAGAGATTTATAAAGACTATAAAGTTCCAGATATATTATTAACTGGTGATACAAAGAAAATCAATGAATGGCTATATCAGCAAAGTGTAATTAGAACTGAAAAATATAAAAATAAAAACGAGATACATAATTAAACTTTATAAACCTAATTAAAATTTTTAAGTAAAAAAATAAAAACCTTAGTTAAAAAATGTTTTTTAAAAAAACTTAAATTTTATATATTTTTTTTCGGTTATTATTTTTAAAATTTATATTAATTTAAAAATTTATCTATTATATTTAATTTTTCAAGTAGAAATCGTATGGTAAATATATTTAAAAAAGTTAATTTATTAACCAAATCGAACTATAGTATTTCATTCTGTATGTTAACTCAAGTATGTTTCGGACTGGAGGGTAATAAAATACAACATAAGCATAAAAAACTAAAACCTATTGAAACTTTTTTCCCTAACGAATATTTAAAAATAAAAAAAAAAGAAGTAATTGGAGAGTTTAGAGAACAAATAGGTGAAATGAAAAAAATATATAAAAAATTAAAAAAAGAATTAAAAGATTCACCTAACTTAGATCAAGCTATAGAAAATGGAATAAATAGATTAGGATATACGAAACTAGTATCTGATGCTTTTTTAAAATATAAATCTGAGACGATAGCAGAAATTGTAAAAAACAGCCATGATGATATATATATATTACTTAAAAGAAAATTATATGGTGCATTTTTAAATCAAATAAAAAAAGAAGAAGAAGTAGATTTTTCAGGAGAAATAGGATATATTAATAGTGATATTGACGTAATATATGATAATGATCCAAGATATGAATATTGTGGAATTGTTGGTAAAGGAGGTTTTTCTGTAGCTGTGTTAGGTGCTATAAAAGCAAAAGAAAATGGTAAACCTGTATATAGAAATATAAAAGTATTTAAATTTTCTGAAAAAGATAATAACTATTATAATGAAGTTAGTGTATTATCTGGAAATGTAAATAAAAATGTTATTAATTTGTCGTCCTATGGTACTTTATCTGAAATTAAAGATAACGATAAGGTATATAAATTAAATAGAGAGATTGCATATTTAGGTTTAGAATATTCTGAACATGGAGATTTATTCAATTTTTACGACACTTATCTAAAAAAACATAGTTTTACTGAAGCGTTTCTTTGTTATATAAGTGGACAATTAGTTAAAGGGTTAACATTTTTACATCGTAACAATATTTGTCATTATGATATAAAACCTGGTAATATATTAATAGATACAAAGTTAAATGTTAAAATAACTGATTTTTCTATTAGTTTTAGAATATCTAATAACGCAGATTCAAAATTAAAATTAAGATATAGAGGAACAGAATATTTTATGGCTCCTGAAGTTGTGAAAGAACTTACAATAGATAAATCAGAAATATATAAAACTGATGTATTTTCTTTTGGTGTCATGCTATATTCACTTTTCACATTTACTTATCCTTATTCTAAGGACGACACTGGTAAATTTAATTTGGATGATGTTAAAATTGATTATAACTTATTAAAAAGATTTGATATTTCAGTTGTTTTTAAGGATTTTTTAGAAAAATGTTTAACTAAAGATTATAAAAATAGACCTTCATCTTTTGATTTATTAGGACATCCGTTTATAAAAAGTTTGTATCCTGTGTTATTAAATTTAGATGAAAATATGAATAGTAAAGGTCATTTTGCCGAAAATTTACTTACTGATTGTTATGATTATACAAAAATATCTGAAAAGTATGAATATAATAAAGACGGTCAACTTGTTTATAAAGAAGTAAAAAATGAAGATAATAATATTATAAAATTAGAAGAGTCAGAAGATGATAATATTATTGAAGATAATATAGATAAAGATGGTTTTAAAATACCTGAAACTATAAAGGAAAAAGATAATAATATAGGTAAAAATA
>Ga0256405_10001007_pt1 | contig 84123 bp, 62 predicted proteins | sample RumenRJG_02DNA_FD_189096 | JGI IMG/M metagenome (GOLD analysis project Ga0256405, IMG submission 189096) | Bovine rumen microbial communities from Lethbridge, Alberta, Canada - RJG_02 | ecosystem: Host-associated > Mammals > Digestive system > Stomach > Rumen | place: Canada: Alberta... | reverse complement strand
ACAACTCCAAGCTGTTGAACCTGAATCCCACTCCTGCTATTACAAAAGATGACATCAAGAATATGAGCAAGGAGGAAATGGCAAACCTGCTAATGGAACTAATAGAGAAATGAGAATGAAGCTGGGGTGGCTATTCACCACCCCAGCTTATACCACTTTAGGATTCAGTAAAATAATTGAAGCCACAAAATACACCATCTTCTCTTTTACCGCCTCCAAAAAGAGGCAAAAACCAGCAAGAGCGATGGTGCTTTCTCAAACAAACTGCAGTAAAACGCATATATTTTTGTTAAATTATAGAGATTTTATATTAGAAATGATGTAATATCAAAATAAAGTTGTAATTTTGCATTCGAAACAATATAATTTAGCATGGAAAGAAGGTTTAGCTCGACGGCCCAAAGGGGAAAGTCAACAAAACTATCAGCAGTTGTAAAGGCCCTACGCAAGGAATATGGTCTTACTCAGGAAGACCTCGCCCTGAAGTCGGGCGTGGGGCTTTGCTTCGTCAGAAACTTGGAGCAGGGAAAGCCGACGCTGAGGATGGATAAGGTGAACCAACTACTTGATTTGTTTAACTACGAACTAACGGCAACACCAAAGCAATGAAGCAGGCAGAAATATATCGCAAAGACATTCTTGCAGGCATCCTGACGGAAGAAGGTGGCGAATACCGCTTCTGCTATGATGAAGCGTATCTCGCTCGTGAGGATGCGCAGCCTGTAAGTCTGATGCTTCCATTACAGACGGAGGCTTTTGTCAGTCCCGTGCTATTCCCGTTCTTTGACGGACTGATACCCGAAGGATGGTTACTCGATGTGGCACTCCGCAACACCGACATCAGCATCCTTGATCGTATGTCTCTGCTGCTGCTGTGTTGCAAGGAGTGCATCGGCTCAGTCAGTGTTGTACCCATAAACAAGGAAGGAGGCGAATGATGTGTAAGTGTCTGTATTGTTATCAACCTCTGGAGGAAGGACAAAAAGATTTCCATCCAGGATGTGCCCGAAAGTTCTTCGGGACAAAAGATGTTCCGTCAATGGAGTATCGCCATGAAGACCTTGATAGCCTAGCTGAGCAAGTTATTCGTGCCCAAACATCTTTAACGGGTGTTCAGCCTAAGTTATCGCTGAACCTCAGCAAGCATGAGGGTTGCAGTCGACTGACCATCGTTGGATTATGGGGTGACTACATCTTCAAGCCCCAGACAGATAGTTATCCGCAGTTGCCCGAAAACGAAGATCTGACGATGCACCTTGCTGAAGCAGCGAAGATAAGTGTCGTTCCTCATAGCCTTATTCGTTTGGCTGATGGAGAACTCGGCTACATAACCAAACGCATTGACCGCACCAAGAACGGTGAGAAGATAGACATGGAGGACATGTGTCAACTGACACTGCACCCAACAGAGTATAAGTACAAAGGCTCGCACGAGCAGATTGCAAAGACAATAGCGCAGTATAGCAGTACGCCAAAGCTCGACCTGACAAACTATATGCAGCTTTTGCTTTTCTGTTTTGTGACAGGCAACAACGACATGCACCTGAAGAACTTCTCACTCTATCGTCCTTCTGAGAAATATCAGCTGTCTCCAGCCTATGACCTCCTTAACGTTGCTATAGCCAACCCCAAGGACAAGGAGGAGTTGGCGTTACCTCTTTCAGGGAAAAAGACTAAACTACGTCTGGACGATTTTCTGAAAGCTGCAAAGACTATGGGGTTGGAAGAGAATGTGGTGCTACGCCTTATAGCCGGTCTTCAAAAGGTTTTACCAAAGTGGGAGACTCTCATCCAGACATCTTTCCTCAACGAAGATATGAAGTCTGCGTATTTGGAGCTTGTTACGTCCCGATTGGCCCGATTGCAAAGATGACAAACTAGATACCAGATTTAGGTATGTGGTTTGCAGATACCTTTGGTAATACCCAAAATTTACAATCGGGGCATCACTTTTGTTGATTATGTCGTTGTTGAGTCTGTAACAAGAGGAAGGGAGTATCTGTTGTGCCCTCGATTTTACACCCCCTTCCTTGTCCGAGCCTGCTCCCAAAAGCAAGTTTTTGAAAGGACAGATTTTAAGTTAAGGAACGTTAACTCTAATTAGGCTAAGAGTTTTTTCAAAACTCGTTTCAAACAAGCTTCAAAATGAGTTATAGGCCGAGTACTGAAAAGCTAGTTTTCGACTCTCCTGTTTTACACTTCACTTGCCACATTTTCGAGATGTAATCTTTCGCCTTTAGATGATGCCATAACAATACCAAAGCTTGCTCTTGAAGTGGCATGCCTCCCAGCGACTATGGTCAGCTGGGGAATTAGGCTTCCCGACTCTTGAAAAATGTGGCATCGGCAAGCCGATTAGAAAGACTTGATATTACCCTTTGGTATCGGTGACGAAATTTACGAATGACCACGTGTGAGGACAACTTCATGCCAGATTCCGTGACTTCTGCTTGCAGATTTATGTGGTCAGTCCACCGTCCGATGAAAATCGGAACGGGTAGTGAGCTTCCCGATACTTGAAAAATGTGGCACGGGCAAGCCCGTTGCCTTTCATTCCTGCTTGTGATGCGTTTCCAGCCATGCCAGATACTGTTCGTGCGTCATGGCATTCTTCTTCCACTCCTCTCGCTCTTTTTCTCTTTCCCTTTGTTCCCTTTCTTCGTAAGCCCGATTCCTGTCACGCAGGAAATCGCGTAGGCTGAGAATGATGACGGAAGGGGCAAAGGTGTTATAGAAGTGACGGTAGCGAGCTGAGCAGAAATAGAAGAAGAACAGTTGCACCTCATCGACCTTCAGGTAGCCATACTGCTGCACGATTATCTTGACCAGTTTTTCTGCCTGATAGTTGTCGGGCATTTCCCTTATACCCATGAAGAGACAAGCATCCTGTACCTCTGGCAACAGCCAGGACTCGGCAGCACCATGCCCATAGATTACATTCAGAGAAACCAAAGTTGGCGACTGCCCAAAGTAGCACTCTTCAGGATGCTCACTAATCTGCAACTGCCTATCGGGGTTAACGGCGACCATAAAACGTTCAATGGTCGGGAACCTATCCTTCACCTTCGCCAAAGCTGACGGCAGGTTCGTTGCTACTGGCAAGGAGTTGGGAGACGAGTTGCTTTGTGTTTTGCATGGCAACTTCCCGTCTTGTTCCATTTGATGGAGTACTGTACTGATTGATGCTTCCATTATGCAAAGTGTTTGACGTTAACGGTTCAGTTTCCCAAGTGCGGTATGTAAGGAAATTGGCGAAGTCCTTGCGATACTTACTGTCTGGCCGAGCCATGACGTACTTGGGTACGTATTCAAAGATCTTTTTCTTTTCGTCGAGAGATAGTTGCTGCCATCGTTGGCGTAGTTGCTCTATATCTCCGATAGGCTTTCCATACATTTCCCAAATTGTATAAAATGGGAATTCCTCATCCACAACAACCTCCGCGTCATTGATGATGTGTGTGTCAGCACCATCATCAATGTCTGGATTCGGCTTTGGATTTTGGTTGGGATTAAGATTAGGATAGGCAACGGTCGTTGTCGGTGGACATCGGTCGTTATCGTATGATAATGACGGATTGCGGTCGTTGTCCATCGATGTTACCGCAGAGTTACCCTGCATGACCTTTCGTTTCAACGAGTTTGAGCGGTTCTTCTCGCATTTTGCTTTGTACGCTTCGTGGCTACGGTCTATCTGGGTACGGATTACCGTGAAGAGAGACATCATCGGCCCTTTGAAATCGGGCAACTTGCCTTCATCTACGTATGCAAAGAGAGCCTTGATGAGTTTGCCGGCATCTTCGTCCGACAAATAATCGATGGCTGCCCGATGCTCCGTGAAAAGCAAAATGGTGTTAGCATCTTTCTGCATCGCCTTCTCCTTTCTGTTCTTCTTTCTGTTGTCCTTCACCATTGAGTTTCTTCAGCACATCGCTGTACTTGTACATGACGCGCCTTGGCCCGACCTTGTTGGGACGAAGAAGTCCCAACTTGTTCCATCGCCACAACGTGGAGTAATCCACATGGAGCAGTTTGGCCGTTTCTTCACGGGTGATGAAACGCTCATCGTCATGCACTACAGGACGCACGTCACTTTCATGAGTGCTCTTGTCCTCGACTCTCATGGCAATCATGTTGCTTGCCATCTTCTCGACCAGGGCATCAAGGTCGGCCCTGCTCATCACAACCAGTTGGTTGCCTAAAATGGAATTCTCGTTCACCATACTTCCTAGTATTTATGTTATAATTCTTTTTTTCTTGTTGCGCCGACTTCCTGTGAGGAGAGCTTAGCGAGTTTTGTTAATTCTCACAAGGTGGTGGAAGGTTCCGCCTCGTTTGGTACTGCAAAGTTATACGCTATTATAGGGTTGCAGCAAAAAATCAGCTTTCCAACAGCCGTTTTTTCAATTAGTTTAAGAGGATAGTATGATAATTCGTCGAAAATCATACTATTAAATTGCGGAAGGGGCGTTTTTTCCTCTCATCCCGAAACGCCCTGCAAAGTTATTCCATGACAAGTCTTCAGGCGAAAAACAACCCTAAAACCAACCTTTTTCGCCACCTCTTTTCAAAGTTGGTTCTAACGACGGTATCAAAAAGTACCAACAATTTGATTTTTGTACGATTCGTTGCCATCTAAAAGGGCAATTCCCACAAAAAATCATAAAAAAGAGCCACAAAACGGCAAATAGTTTACATAACCGAAGGTTATTCAAAAGAAAAAATGTAATTTTGTAGCCAAGAAAAGACATAATTTATAAAGACCATTATGGCTAAGAAGAAAGCTACTGGAAAAGGTGAACCTAAGGATGTCGCATTTTGCGACACCCTTAGATAGAGGTTGTCACAAATTGTGATAACTATGTCATTTGGCTGATTAAGAATAACGTATAATAGTTATATGGCAAAGAAAAAGAATGATAATACAACCTCGATTGGGTTTGAAGAGGTGATTTGGCGAGCAGCCGACAAACTGCGTGGCAACCTGAATGCCTCGGAGTATGAGGGCGTGGTGCTCGGGCTGATTTTCCTGAAGTACATCAGCGACAAGTTTGAAGTGAAATTCAAGGAACTATCCGAAGATGAGTATGCTGATGTGGAAGATAAAGACGAGTATGAGGCTGATGGCGTGTTCTTCGTACCGCAGGAAGCCCGATGGAATGTTATCAGCCTGTCGGCACATACGCCTGAGATAGGACGCATCATCGACGATGCGCTGCAGGCCATCGAGCGTGAGAACCCGAAGTTGAAGGGTGTGCTGCCTGGCAACTATGCACGTCCTGAGTTGGACAAGCGCCGCTTGGGTGATGTGGTTGACCTCTTCTCTAACATTGAGATGTATGCCTCTGGCGACGAGAAAGACTTGTTGGGCCGTGTCTATGAGTATTGCTTGCAGAAGTTCGCTTCGATGGAAGGCAAGAATGCTGGCGAGTTCTATACGCCCAGCTGTATTGTGCGCACCATCGTTGAGATACTGCAGCCCTTCCAAGGCCGTGTCTATGACCCCTGCTGTGGCTCGGGCGGTATGTTTGTGCAGAGTGCCAAGTTCATCAAGAACCACCAGAAAGAACTGTCCGGCATCAGCGTGTATGGTCAGGAGGCAAACCCCAGCACATGGAAGATGGCGCACATGAACGTGGCTATACGTGGGCTGGAGGCTAACCTCGGACAGTCGTATGCCGACACGTTTTTCAACGACCAGCACCCCACGCTGAAAGCTGACTTCATCATGGCGAATCCGCCGTTCAATCTCAGCGACTGGGGAGTCGACAAACTGGAGAAAGACCCTCGCTGGAAGTTCGGACTGCCCCCTGCCGGAAATGCTAACTTCGCCTGGATGCAGCACATGATTCATCACCTTTCGCCTACGGGCCGCATCGGTCTGGTGCTGGCCAACGGTGCCTTGTCGTCACAGACAGGTGGCGAAGGTGACATCCGCCAGCGTATCATCGAGGCCGACTTGGTGGAGGGTATCATTGCCCTACCCTCGCAGCTGTTCTATTCTACGGGCATACCCGTTTCACTCTGGTTCCTGACACGCAACAAGCAGCAACCCGGCAAGACGCTCTTCATCGATGCCCGCCAGATGGGAACGATGGTGACTCGTGCCGTGCGAGAGTTGCAGCAAGACGACATCGCCCGTATTGCAAACACCTTCGAGCAGTTCCGTAGTGGTACACTTGAAGACGAGAAGGGCTTCTGTGCCGTGCGTACCATCGTCGACATCAAGGCGCAGGACTTCATCCTTACGCCCGGTCGCTATGTAGGCATAGCCGAGCAGGAAGACGACGGAGAGCCGTTTGAGGACAAGATGAAGCGGCTGACATCAGAACTGAGCGGTCTCTTTGAACAAAGTCATCAGTTAGAGGAAGAAATCCGAAAGCAACTGGGCAGCATCGGCTTCAAGATTTAAAGCGCAATACATATTCTTCGCTATTATTGTATAACAACATAATATCGGAGAACAATGAAAGAGAAACTAATTTTAGAAATCAGCAATGCAATGACAGACATTCTGAGTGTTGAACAATTAGCGAAACTGAATGGCGTACTGCTGAAGACCATCAGCAAGTACACCGTCAGTATGGGGGAGGAACAGGCACCATCGTTGGCTACGTCCAACGAGACGCTGCTGAAGGCTTTTCTCTCTGCCAAACAGGTGGAGGGCTGTAGCCATCCCACCATTCGCTATTATGGAAACACCATCAAGCAGCTTGCTGATAACATGCCTAAGCGGTTTACCGACTATACCACCGAGGACATCCGTGCCTATTTGGCGGTGTTCCAACAGAAACACAACGCCACCAAGGTAACGGTCGACAACGTGCGCCGCATCTTCTCTTCGTTCTTCTCTTGGCTAGAAGAGGAGGACTATATCCTGAAGAATCCTGTACGTCGTATCCACAAGGTGAAGACAGGTACTCAAGTCCGTGAGGTGCTTTCCGACGAGTCGTTGGAGAGCATCCGTGACACCTGCACTCACTCCCGTGACCTTGCCATAATCGATCTTCTGGCATCTACGGGGATGCGTGTGGGCGAACTGGTGAAGCTCAACCGCGAAGACATCAACTTCACGGAGCGTGAATGTGTGGTGTTTGGAAAGGGCAACAAGCAACGCATTGTCTATTTCAATGCCCGCACCAAGATACACCTGCAGCAGTACCTAAATGAGCGCAGCGACCAGAACGAGGCACTGTTCGTGTCGCTCAACGATCCGGAGAAGCGGTTGCAGATTTCCGGCGTAGAGGTTCGGTTACGCAAGATTGGTCGCGAAGCCAATGTGCCGAGAGTGCATCCGCACAAGTTTCGTCGCACATTGGCTACAATGGCCATCGACAAGGAATGCCCGTGGAGCAAGTTCAAAAGCTCTTGGGGCATGTAAAGATAGATACTACCATGCACTACGCTATGGTGAGTCAAAACAACGTAAAACTTTCTCATCGACGCTTCATTAGCTGAGTCTTTTTCAAAAAGCCATGCTGAGAGGGAGCTAAGAGCAGAAAACAAATATGTAAATTCTCATTTATGGAAGAGTGGAAAGAATATAAATTGGGAGAGATAACCAACATGAAAAATGGAAAGAAACGTCCACATAACAATGGAGTCTTTCCTGTTTATGGTGGAAATGGTATCATGGACTATTCCGATACTTATAATGCAGAAAATGCAATTATAGTTGGACGAGTCGGTGCATATTGTGGATGTGTTTATAAATGTGATGGCAAATGCTGGGTCTCTGATAACGCAATTTCTGTATCTGCAAAAGAAATCGTTGATATTCATTTCCTTTATTATCTCATGACTTCACTTGATTTCCATCACCATCACATAGGTGGGGCACAACCGTTGATGACGCAAGATATTATCGGTGATTTTACTGTGTCAATACCTCCAATGCCGGTTCAACACCAGATTGTACAAATCCTCAAATCTCTTGATGACAAAATTGAGATGAACAGACGGATAAATGATAATTTCTATTACCAAAAGCTGCTTGAAATCATCTACATTTGGATGATAACCTCACTCATAAATGATAATTTAGAGCAACAGGCACAAGCGTTGTATAATTCGTGGTTCGTTGACTTTGAACCATTTAGAGGCAAAGAAATTATTGAAAACGAATTCGGAGAAATTCCTCAATGCTTATCAACGACATATATTTCAGAGATACCTCACACTTTAGAAACAGGTAGAAGACCCAAAGGTGGTGTAGGAGAATTGAAATCGGGAATTCCGAGTGTTGGCGCAGAACATGTAAAGGGAATGGGTAACTATGACTATTCGAAAACGAAATATATTACAGAAGCATATGCATCAACTCTTAAAACAGGAAAAGTAAATGGCTATGAGTTGCTTATTTATAAGGATGGTGGCAAGCCTGGTTACTTTATTCCTAATTATTCCATTTTCGGCGAAGGTTACCCATTCGATGATTGCTATTTGAATGAACATGTGTTCAAGCTTGATTTTGGTGACAAAGGCTACAATGCATTCTGCTACTTCTTTTTTAAGACGGATGTTGTAATGAATTATCTTAATGCCCAAGGGGGCAAGGCCGCCATTCCTGGAATTAATAGGCAGGATATTGAAAATATCTTGATATACTCTCCTCAGAATGACTCGGTTAAAGAATTCGGTAAATTGGTTTTACCTATGATAAAAAAGGTTCTCATAAACTGTAAAGAATCTCATCGTATCGCTGTGCTTAGGGATATACTCTTGCTAAAATTGATGTCGGGAGAGTTGAATGTTGAAAAAGTAAACGTGTAAATTCTCATTTATGGAACTATATAAAAAGCATATATCAGACTTAGGAAGGATAGTAACTGGCAAAACTCCAAGGACATCCAATGCTGAGAACTATGGTGGCAACATCCCATTCTTGACACCATCAGATGATTTGTCCGGTAAGTTTGCGCCCCAAACCGTGAAGACAATCACCGAAGAGGGATTAAGCGAAGTAAAGAACTGCCTCCTTCCCTCTAAGTCGGTATGTGTTAGTTGTATCGGTTCCGACTTAGGAAAAGTGGTTATAACAAATGTGCCAACAGTCACAAATCAACAGTTTAATTCGATAATTCCTACAGAAGAGAATGACATCGACTTCATCTATTATCTGATGACGATTGTAGGTAAACGCCTGAACTTTCTTAGCAAAACTTCAACGGCTGTACCTATCATCAACAAGTCAACCTTTGCTGATTTCGAAATAGAAGTTCCCTCTTTGGAGAATCAACGTCGAATCGCAAAGATCCTCTCATCCCTCGATAACAAAATAGAGGTAAACAGACGGATAAATGATAATTTAGAGCAACAAGCACAGACTCTGTTCAAGTCATGGTTCGTGGACTTTGAACCTTTCAAAGATGGTGGGTTTGAAGAAACTGAGCAAGGGATGATTCCTAAAGGATGGAAAGCTGGTTCACTTGAAGATATAACTACGCAAAAGGCTGAAAGAGTTGGAGAAAGAGAAGATGTGAAAGTGTTGTCCCCAGTAACAACTGGACAGCTGATGCTATCAGAAGAGTATTTTACCAAACAAGTATTCAGTGAGAGTATTGCCAAATATAAAGTCGTTGAGAAAGGAGATTTTGCATACAATCCTGCTCGTGTCAATATTGGGTCTCTAGGCAGAAACAATTACGACTTTGATGGATGTGTAAGCCCTGTGTATGTTGTTTTCTCGTGCAAAGATGGGTATGCTCACTTGTTTGACTTATATAGAAAAACAGAAAAGTTCAAGACCGAAGTGAATCTTCGAGCTATAGGCGGTGTAAGACAATCCTTGAATTACAAGGACTTCGCCTTTATTCAATGTATTATACCACCTTTATATGTCGTAGAAGAGTTCAATGCTATATATGACCATCTTCTAGTAATGCAAAGGCATACAGGTGAAGAATGTGACAGACTCGCCCAACTCCGCGACACCCTCCTTCCTCGCCTGATGACCGGCGAACTTAAAGTAAACGAAATAGAAAACGCGATATGAGTATTAACCAATTCACAGAAGACAGCTACGAGCAGACGCTGATAGACCTGTTCAAGCGAATGGGCTACCAGTACGAGTGCGGCTACGACGTGGAACGAGACTTCCGCGAACCGTGGTATGTGACTGACCTGCATCAATCATTGCGCAAGCTGAACCCGAAAATGAACGAGGAGGTGCTGACAGAGGCTTACCGCATCGTGACCCATGTGAACGAGGGTACGCTGGAGCAACGCAATGAGCAGATGATGGACTACCTGCAAAATGGTGTGGAGGTGAAGTATGTGGCCGATGGTCGTAACCAGACGGCATTGGTCAGGCTCATTGACTTCGAACATCCCGCGCAGAACCTGTTCAAGGTGTGCAACCAGTGGCGCGTCGTAGAGAAAGAGAGGATACGCTGCGACATCGTTGTCTTTGTGAATGGTCTTCCGCTGGTGGTGATAGAACTGAAATCGCCTGCCAACGATCATGTGGAGGAAGACGATGCTTATCTGCAAATCAAGCAGTATCAGCAGAAATGTCCCTCGCTGTTTGTCTTTAACGCTTTCTCCGTGACCAGCGACATGCTGACCACCAAGGCCGGAACACTCACCGCCAAGCAGAACCGCTATATGGAATGGAAGAGCTGTGATGGTGTCTCTGAGTTGGCAGAGGTCATTGACTATGAGACATTTTTTGAAGGTATATTCCGCAGGGAGAGGTTGATTGATATACTGCAAATCTTCCTGTGCTTCGACCACAAGGACGGACGCACTGCAAAGATTATGGCTGCCTATCATCAATATTTTGCTGTAAACAAGGCTGTTGCAAAGACTCACGAGGCTGTTGGTGGTAATGGAAAGATTGGTGTGTTCTGGCATACCCAGGGCAGCGGAAAGTCGTTATCGATGGTTTTCTACGTACATAGGTTGATTCAGCAGTTCCCGCAGTGTACCATTGTTGTCGTAACCGACCGCAACGACCTAGACCAACAACTCTATGAGCAGTTTGCAGGTTGTCAGAAGTTCCTCCGTCAGGAACCACAGCGCGTAGGCTTTGACCTGAACGAAAAAGGCAAGCTGACCAAGACTGCCGGACGTGAAGACTTGGTGCACAAACTGAAAGACCTGCAGACGGGAGGCATCATCTTCACGACAATACAAAAATTCGAGGAGGGAACAGGCTTGTTGTCAGAGCGAGAGAACATCATCGTTATCACCGACGAAGCCCACCGCTCACAATATGGTGATGAACATTGGGATGTGAAAGCTGAGCGCATGAAGAAGGGCTATGCGCTGCTGATGCGTGAGGCCCTGCCTAATGCATCGTTCATCGGCTTTACGGGTACGCCTATCAGTGAAGCCGACCGCGACACCAAGGAGGTGTTCGGCGACTACATCGATGTGTATGACATGACACAAGCCGTTGAGGATGGTGCGACACGTCCCGTCTATTACGAGAGTCGCGTGGTCAATCTGAAACTGGACGAGGAGGTGCTGAAGAAACTGGATGATGAGTTCGACCGGTTGGCTGAGGAAGGTGCCACCGAGGAACAAATCAACAAGGCACGGCAGGATAACAGCGGCATCAAGCAGATACTCTGTCATCCAGACACCATCGACAGCCTTTGCCGCGACATCATTGAGCATTATGAAAAGAACCGCCAACAGGAGTTGACGGGCAAGGCTATGATTGTGGCTTATAACAAAGAGGCTGCGGTCAAGATATATCGCAAGATACTGGAACTTCGCCCCGAATGGACGGAGAAGGTGCATGTGGTGGCCAGTGCTGCCAACACCGATAAGGAGGAGTGGCACGATGTGATACAACCCAAGATGAACAAGGAATATGCAGCCCTGTTCAAAGAAGATGCATCGCCCATGAAGATTGCCATCGTGGTGGATATGTGGCTGACAGGATTCGACGTTCCGTCGCTCGCCACCATGTATGTCTATAAACCCATGAAGGGGCACAACCTGATGCAGGCCATCGCCCGCGTCAACCGAGTGTTCCCTGAAAAGGAGGGCGGACTCATCGTCGATTACGTAGGTATTGCCGGAGCACTGAAACAGGCTATGCAAGACTATACGCAGCGCGACCGTCAGCAGTTTGGCGACCCGGACATCAACAAGACGGCCCGTGTGAAGTTCCAAGAGAAACTGGAGATATGCCGCGACTTGCTTTATGGCTTTGACTATAGTGGCTTCTATAATGGCACAGATCCAGAAAGAGCGCAGTTAATTAAGGTTGGTGTCAACTTCATGCTGGCTCCTGGACGTACTGAGCAGATGAAGGACTTCATGAAAGAGAGCCAACTGCTGCATAATGCACTGACCCTTTGCCGCTCGTTGGCAGAGCCGCATGAGAAACAAGAAGTGGCCTTCATGGATGCTGTACGTGTGCTACTGTCACGTCTGGCTCAGAAAGGGAAAATCACCAAACAGGACATTAACGAGCGCATCAGTCATCTGTTAGAACAGAGCATACAAAGCCAGGGTGTCATCAACCTCTTCAAATCGGAAGGTGCCAACTTCTCTCTCTTTGAGGAAGCATTCCAAAAGGAGATACGGAAGATGAAGGAAAAGAACCTGGCCGTGAAACTTTTGGAACGCCTGCTGAAGGAACGTATACATAGCTTTGAACGTACAAACGTCGTGCAGAGCAAAAAGTTCTCCGACCTACTGAATATGGCCCTTTCAAACTATCTGAAGGGAATGCTTACCAATGAGGAGGTCATCGAGGAGCTGCTGAAAATGGCTGAGGAAATCAAGAAGAATGAGGAGGAAAGCAACAAACTGGGGCTGACGGTAGAGGAAAAGGCTTTCTATGATGCTTTGTCATCGCCGGAGGGAATTCGCGAAGCTTATACCGACGAACAGTTTGTAGCACTTACTCGTGAACTGACAGAACAACTTCGCCGAAACCGCACCATCGACTGGAACCGCAAGGAGTCGGCCCGTGCGAAGATGCGTGTATTGGTAAAGCGTCTGCTGAAGAAATACAAGTACCCACCTGAAGGACAGGAAAAGGCTCTTGAAACAGTGATGGCACAGTGCAACAAGTGGGCTGACGACGATGAGAATGTCATTGAACCCGAAACGCATTTGGTAAAGATGTATCCTCGGATAGAAGAGGAGGGTGAGATGATGATGGCAGCAGAATCAGATTATAATTTCAACGAAAATAAGGAATAAGGCATATGGAAAATAACTTTTCATGGGTATCTCTGTTTGAGGAACTTGCAAAGAAGTTACTCATTTACAAGGATGACCGCACACCATTAGTAAACTGGATTTATAAGGATTTAAGTTCTGTCACAAGAGATGACGGGAAATCTTTGGTCAACTATCTACATCAGCAAGATGGCTCTAAGATTGTTGATATAGACCCATTCTCCGTGTTTGGTATATTCAATCGTAATATCAAATGGGAGAACCGCACGGCTCTCCTTGAAAAGTTTAAGAACCATTTCGGCCTTGAATCGAAAATACCGACGGACTTTAACGGCATACCGACTCTTGACCCAAGGCGGGCATTCTTTTTCTCATGGGGGTCTGATAATGATGTGGTCATTCGCAATTTGTGGACACTTTATGAAAAAGTAATCAAAGGCGAAGACATTGAAGGTGCCTTTAATCGTGTTCTCGAAGATGGATGTATGCCCAAGTACAGTTTGACCATGACGCTGTTTTGGATTAGTCCTTCAAACTATATCTCTCTTGACTCACGCAATAGGGCTTATCTGTCCACCATCGGATTACCAGATGACTATCCAACGTTCAACTATTCCATATACAAAGAACTTCTGGATAAAATTTTGCCTACTGTTCAGACGTATAATCTTCCCATCAACTCTTTTTTGGATTTCTCTCACGCGGCATGGTCTGCGGCAACAGAGTCTCCCCGTATCTGGATGTGGAGCGGAAACAGCGATACTTTCAAATCAAATATTCTCGCCGTGGGTTCTTCGGCTAAAGGGCAACTGGACTTTTCTAAATTTAAATCTAAAGAAGACCTTGGCAGGGCTTACCGTGAAGTTGTCGGCAATACAGATGTCAAGATTCCCTATGCTTATTGGGACTTCATAAAGAAAGTTAAGGTTGGCGACATAGTTGTGGTTTTCTCAAATCATAAAGATAGTAATGGATTCGCGCATTATCTTTATGGTTGGGGACGTTTCAATTCTGAATGCTCTTTCATAAGTGAGGCCGAGAACTCTGTGCAGCGTTCCGTTGAGTGGAACCACCCGTTTCCTGAGTCGATTGTCGAGGAGAGAAAGACAAAGAATCAGATGTTTTTCCATTGTGTTGAAGGCATCGAGGCCGATAATATTATTCGCTTGTTGAAGATTTCTTGCGACAAAGATATAACTCCAGTAGCAGCACCTAAATCTTCATCGATCAAATACTGGATGTATGCACCTGGAGAGAATGCCTCGAAATGGATTGACTGCCAAAATGCTGGAATGATGTATCTTGGTTGGGACGACATGGGGGACTTTAGCCAGTATTCTTCAATGGAGGAGATACAATCAAAGATGCAAGAGGTTTATAACAAACCAGAAGCTTCTTTTATGAATGACCGCTTAGCTTTATGGGAGTTTTGCCATGTCATTAAGCCTGGTGATGTGGTTTTTGTAAAGCAAGGTAAGACTAAAATCATTGGGCGAGGTATTGTCACTGGCGAGTATGTCTATGATGAAGCCCGTATCTCATACAAAAATTGCAGGAAAGTGAACTGGACTCATGTCGGCGAATGGAATGCACCACATGATACTGTTTTGAAAACGCTTACCGATATTACAAAATATCCCGATTATGTAATGGATTTGGAGGCTATGTTCTTAGACAATGATACACCACAAGCAGTGTCAAAGAGATATTGGTGGCTTGTAGCAAGTCCCAAAATATGGAGCTTCAATGACATGAAGGTTGGCGATGTGCAGGACTATACATTGTATAATGATAATGGGAACCGACGTCGTATCTTCCAGAATTTCCTTGATGCTAAGGAAGGCGATGTTGTTATTGGCTACGAGGCAACTCCAACCAAGCAGATTGTGGCTCTGGCTGAAGTGGATAAAGCCAATGATGGACAGCTTATCTTTTTCAAGAAGACGGAAACGCTGCCTTCTCCTATTGACTATTCTGTATTACGGTCTATTCCTGAACTGGCCAATATGGAATACCTGAAAAATCCACAGGGGTCATTCTATAAGCTGACTGAAGATGAATATAATATCCTGATGGATTTGATACGAGAGGATAATCCTATTAGGGTGGAACAACATAATCCTCAATACACGGAAGAGGATTTCCTGAAGGAGGTCTATATTGACAAAGAATCTTATCGACGGATGAAGGCCCTCCTGCTCACTAAGAAGAATATTATCCTTCAGGGTGCGCCTGGTGTGGGCAAGACCTATTCTGCAAAAAGGCTTGCCTATTCACTCATGGGTGAAATCGACAAGTCTCGTGTGGAGTTCATCCAATTCCATCAAAGTTACACCTATGAAGACTTTATAATGGGCTACAAACCCAATGAAGAAGGTGGCTTCTATTTGAAGAAAGGTGTATTCTACGCTTTCTGCAAGAAGGCTAAAGCAGACCCAGAGCGACCTTACTTCTTTATCATCGATGAAATCAACAGAGGAAACCTGAGCAAAATATTTGGTGAACTATTGATGCTCATTGAGAATGAATATCGTGGTGAAACTGTAAAGCTGGCATACAGTGATGAATTGTTTGACGTGCCAGCAAACCTGTACATCATAGGAATGATGAATACAGCAGACCGTAGTCTGGCAATGATAGATTATGCTTTACGACGCAGATTCAGTTTCATCGATATGCGTCCCGGCTTTAACTCTGACGGGTTTAAGGAATACAAGACCTCCCTCAACAATGAATTGTTTGACAGGGCAATCGAAGTGATTAACATGCTGAATGATGTAATTGCGAAAGATGATTCATTGGGTGAAGGATTCTGCATCGGACATAGCTATTTTTGTAACCAAGAGAACTTCTCTGAAGAATGGCTTCGAAACGTCATCGAGTATGACATTATTCCGATGCTCAGAGAATACTGGTTTGATAATGATGCCCAGTTTGAGCAACAGGCAACAAGACTGAAATCTATCTTCAAATGACCGAGGATAAAGGCATACTGATTCGCAACATCTTCTATATGCTGACATATGCTTTTCAAGAGCTTAGTCAGAATAACTATGAGAAGATTGCCACTGAGGACTTCGACAACATTCATGACTTGTTTGCCGAAATCCTTTCAAGGGGTGTTGCCTATCAGCTGAAGCAGGGGCTAAGGAGAGAATATGTCAACAGGCATGAAACAATGCCGTCACTTAAAGGAAAGCTGGACATCGATGGGAGCGTCAGGAACTTGGCATCAAGAAAAAGACTTCTGGATTGCAACTATGATGAACTTTCTGTCAATAATATCTTCAACCAGATTATCAAGACGACTGCTGTCCTTCTCGTAAAACATGGGGAGGTCAGTAAAGAAAGGAAAGGTGCGTTAAAGCAACTGATGCTCTATTTCTCGGATGTCTCAACCATTGATCCTTCATGTATTAGGTGGTCAACGTTGAGGTTTGACAGAAATAGTCGCACCTATAGAATGTTGATGTACATATGTTTCTTTGTCCTCGACAACCTGATTATGACAACGGAAAGTGGCGAATATGCGATGCACACGTTTTCCGATGAACACATGTGCCGGCTATATGAGAAATTCATTCTAGAGTATTACAAACGGCATCATCCTGAATGCAAACCAAGAGCAGCGCAGGTCAAATGGAATTTTGATATGAATCAGCTTTCCGCAGAATCATCTGCTGTGCTGCCAATCATGCAGACAGATATATTCTTGGAAATAGGTTCCCGAACGCTTATTATTGATGCAAAGTATTATTCTCATTCTCTTAGTGAACATATAGGGAAGAATGTACTTCATACCAATAATTTTTATCAGATTAACTCCTATGTCCTTAACTACGATGCTGAGCATACTGGAAACGTGGATGGAATGTTGTTATATGCCCAGACACAAGATGAAGGAGAAATGAATTACACATACCCACACAGGGATGGAAATATGTTTTATGTCAAGTCTTTGGACTTAAATACAGATTTCCAATCTATAAGAGACCAATTAGAAGATATTATTGACAATTACACTATAACGAAATGTTAGGAGCGATAATAGGTGATATAGCTGGTAGCCGTTTTGAGTTTGATCCGACAAACGACTCTAATTTTGAGATATTCGCACCCAGTAGTGATTTTACGGATGATACCATCTGTACTGTCGCTGTTATGGATGCCATTCTGCACGACCGAGATTTTGGAGAATGCATCCATGCTTGGTGTCGGCGATACCCAGACCCAATGGGAGGGTATGGAGGTCGCTTTGCCCAATGGGTTTGGAGTGATAATCCCAAACCTTACGGCAGCTATGGCAACGGGGCTGCCATGCGTGTTAGTCCTGTGGCATGGGCAAGCAATAATTTTGAATTCAAGAATCTGTTAGATTTGGCAGAAAAGACAGCAGCTTGTACTCATAACCATCCAGAGGGAATAAAAGGTGCTCAAACGGTAGCATTAGCTATTCAGTATGGTATAGAGTTGCCTTGCTATCATCCTGACTTTACGCAAGAACATATTAAAAAATTGGTTGAAAGATGTGCCAAGTTTGGAGGCTATAATATCAATATTAGAAAAGAGGACGTAGAAAACAGGTTTGACGAGACATGCCAAGGGACAGTACCTGTTGCGTTGTGGATTATTAGCGAAAGCACTTCTTTTGAGGACGCTATACGTAAAGCAGTAAGTCTTGGGGCTGATGCAGATACCCTGGGTGCAATCGTGGGAAGCATAGCTGAAGCGATATGGGGTATTCCTGAAGATATGATGATGGACGCACTCGACTATTTGCCCAATGAGATGAAGACGGTTGTACTTCGATTTTATAGTAGATTTGTACGAGACAGCATCCTGCGAGGTTATGGGGATGAAGGTGCGGCAAGAGATTTGATGCTGGAAGAAGAACTGCGGGAGATGCAACAAAAGACCGCCGACAATGACGAGATGAAAGAATTTCAAGCCGTGATGTTCTGGAAACTGGGACTCGGACACATGGGAAAATATTTCAATGGAGAAGACCCTATGCCTGATAAATCTGTGATGACTTTTCCTACAAGCTGGAAGATTGAGACAATGCCCGAAACAGATATATCCAAATTACAAGTACACATCACCGTGTCGCTAAAAGATATGCGCATACTCCGCAAGGGGCACAGATCAGAGGCACAGGAAGACCATTGGTTTATGTATTGCACAGAGGATTATATCAGGTACTATCGGAGTTGGACGGGAATGTGTGCATTTGAGGCACACTATTATATGAATGAAGATGGGCAGTTTGTCATTGATAAACTGACCGTCAATCAAGACCTTGCACAATTTGGGGTCAATGGGGATGAGCCCGCTCTTTACCTATTTATGTACCTTCTTGTTGCAGAGGCTGGAGGCCCAGCCCAGGATGCATGGCAAATGTACCTTGCCAAATGGGAGAAAAATTATCATAAGCAGAGAAGTGTCCCATCAGAAACAGAGGATAAGGAGAAGAAGGAGAGAAAGAATTCTCCATTGAAGCAGGAGAAAAAGAAACAACCGCATGATACATGGTATGCCGGTGTTGAAGGGCATGTGTGCGAAGGGTGTATTTATACAAAGGGAATCCGAAGATGGGATGATGATCCCGAAAAGGGCATTATGGGATGTGGCCGTCTGGGATATAATAGTTTCAGACGAAACTACACAGGCGGAGTATGCGAATACAGAAAGAAGGATTTGTATATCCCTTCTGAATATGAGCAGAAACGCAAGGAGGAAGCTTTAAGGAAGAGGAAAGAGGAGGAAGAGCAAAAGCTGCGAGAATACAAACGCAAGAAACGGCTGGAAAAGCTTGAAAAAGAGGACGGATCGTATGACAGGCAACTCGTCAAGGACTTCATCTCTGAGAAGTTGGATGGTGATGTGAGCAGAATAGCCTTTTTTGATTATGAATCACTAAAAGATGACAGTCGTTTCGGTAATTGTAAGGGCTACAGTTTCTGTGTCGAGAAGTGCGATATTGTGCAGGCCATCCAATCAGTGGCCTTCGGCGAGATATGGCCTGGACTGACAATGGATAAGATAGAGGACTATACTTATACATGCAATCTGATTAATTATTCTCAGTATCTGTTTGGAGCCAACATCCTTGACCGCTACTTCAAGGGCATGGACAAATTCAGGCCTACAAAGGAACAGTTTGAAAGGGCCATAAGGGTCTGGCACTTGCAAAACCAAATTGGGAATATATGGATTTTGCCGAATGGCATAGATGTAGATAAGGATACGTATGTCTATCACGGTTATGCCGATAGGTGGCTGAAAGCGGTCTATGATGTCATGACTGGTGATAGGGATGCCAATGGCGCGATGAAAGGAATACTGTACAAAGTAAGAAAACAGATGGCTGGATACAAGGGTGCTGAAGGCTTTCAGCAGATGGCTCACGGTCTTATGCTTGATGATTACTTAGATGAGAACGGCAAACCAAAGCAAGTGCTACCTTATGTTTGGTCGATGATGAAAGGACTAAGTAAGGAGAAATACTTCAAAGCGGTGGATGATTATTGTTCATTCATGGAGACGTTCATTCCAAAGAGAAGCAGAATGATAGCTGAACGGGTTCGGGATGTACTGTCCCAAGATAATATGGTTCAGAAAAGGCATATCCAACAAATGTTAGAGGAAGAAGATAATAATGAGTATTCCAAGGTTGGGTACCGATACTTTAAGATGCTCCAAAAACTGGCTAAAAAGAAACAGAACACAGATAATAGTGAATTGTTTGATGTTCTGAACTGCATGAGTTTGGAAGAAGGCTATGCATTAGGACTGAAACTGGCAAAGCATGAAGGAATGGGAGATGAGTCATGGTTCTACATTCATCAAACAGACCACTCTAAAGAGACTCTTGATATACCATCCCCTACAGGATATGAGGGAGATTTGGGCTTCAGCCACATGTTTGTTGAGAGAAATAAGATGGGAGCATGGCAAATGTACCTCTTTAGTATCGCTTCAACCGTATTGCCAGTTTTCTGGCATGGAGGATATATTAGAAGGGACTATATATTCAAGCATGAAGACCTGAAAGATGTTATCTCTGCGCATAATGGAGGATTGGCACCACTATATGGCATCAAGGATAGGATTTCTCCCATGGTAAAGATATACGGTGGCGAAGCAACCGTGCAGTGCTGTTACTGGAATGACTGGGAGGGGCTTGTCCGCGAAACGACAGTTGTTAAATTCACGGAGAATACTGTTTTTTGTGTGGAACATAAACAGAGCGAAGTGCTTTTTGAGTACGATTGTGGTATTTGTTTCTAAAAAGATATGTCACAGAAAGAAAGTTATATAAATTTTGACGAGTATATCCGTCAAGGAGAACCAGATAAGAAGGAGAAGGCTTATATCTGGCAGACGGCCATCGGTTTGCAAGCGGTTGATGGTTTGTGTACATCTGAGTACTTGAAGGAAACTGCAAAGCGAAACATCGAGGGTGAAATAACCGTGGATGAGGTTAGCAGACTGGTAAAGAGCTATTATCAGTCGAAGACTCAGCGTGAGCCTGATGATGACGAGAAAGAGGAAGCGGACCATGCTGCAGCCAACATCAGCAAAATCTTGTCGGCTCGTACTCTGGATTTCTCTACCGCAGGATATGTTTCTTTGCATCGAAGAATCTTTGAGGGGGTATTCAAACATGCCGGCAAGATACGTGACTATGACATTACCAAAAAAGAGTGGGTACTGAATGGCGACACCGTGAACTATCTTAATAGCGAGGATTTACGCCGTGCGCTTGACTATGATATAGAACAAGAACGGCAGTTTAGTTATAAGGGGCTATCCACCGATGAAATGGTTGCACATATCACACGCTTTGTTTCAGGCATTTGGCAGATACATGCTTTTGGCGAGGGAAACACTCGCACAACAGCGGTGTTTGCCATACAGTATCTTCGTTCCATTGGTTTTGACATCAACAATGACCTCTTTGCCAAGCATTCCTGGTATTTCCGTAATGCGCTGGTTCGGGCTAACTACAAGAATGCACGATTTGGTATTGACTATACCCCAATTTATCTGGAGCGTTTCTTCCGTAACTTACTGTTAGGTGAACAATGGGACTTGCGCAACAGATACCTACACATACAGGCTACAGAAGAGTGGACGGAGCAACCTCGATTGGATATGCCAGCAAGTACAGGACAAGTGCAGGACAAGTTCGGGACAAGTACAAGGGAAGTGTCCAATCAATTTGATACAGACAATCACAATATACAGCAACTCGTTCTTGCTATAGGGGAACAACAAATGTCTGTAAAGGAAATGATGGAGGCTTTATCGTTGAAAGGACGTGATAACTTTTTGAAAGTGTATCTCAACCCTGCTATAGAAGAACAGTATGTTCGCCTGCTATATCCCAACTCGCCCAGACATCCGCGTCAGAAATATCTTTTGACGGTTAAGGGGTTGGCACTTTACAATAAGATTTCGAATAAATAGATAAAAGAGCAATATGAAGGATAAAAGAATTTATGGTATGTTTGGCCCGAAAATAAGGGCCATGAGACTGGAGCAAGGGTTGAAGCAACGGCAGTTGGCTGAATTGCTGGGGACGGACAAGCCCATGTATAGCAAGATGGAGTTAGGAGCACGGCGTGTAAGACGTGACCAAGTTCCCAAGTTGGCAGAGTTGTATAAGGTTGACGAAAAGGAACTGATGACACTCTGGCTGGCTGATGGAGTGTATGCCGCATTGAAGGAGGAAGATGAGAGTCTCCGCTTGGATGCCATAGACTTGGCAAAGGAGTATTTTATGGCGCAGAACTAACTCTGCTGAAAGCTGCTATAGATGACCAAGCAAGTAGGCATATGGCTGACTGAACGAATCGTTCTGTCAGATACCAATTGCAATCACGGCTCCGATTTGGGCACGCCAGTTATATGGTTAAAACCATCCTCCCAAATTGGGATGGTGGTTTATCGGAACAAATCGTACCACCATCGCAAATCGCGACTGTGGTTTGAAAGGGAGCGGTATTTGCGTTTACGAGAGTTGCCCAAGTTTTCGCGAAAACAAAAATGGCAGAAGATTGCAAAAAGTGGCAGAAAATGGTGTCGAACTCAAACCGATTGTTTTCGCATTGTTTTCGCAAAACGAAAAATCAGCAACTTGAATTTCTTCTAAGTTGCTGATTTTCAGTGTGGACCAGCCAGGGCTTGAACCTGGGACCTCCAGATTATGAGTCTGTTGCTCTAACCAACTGAGCTACAAGTCCGTGACTTGATAAGTTTTCAAAGTCGGATGCAAAGGTACATTGTTTTGCGCAAATATCCAAATATTTTTTCATAAAAAGAAATAAAGGACTCCCGATTTGGTTCTCATAAAAGTTCTTAGCAGATCGTTACATGGGCTTTGAATCAAATCTTTTAGGCTTTCAATCAGATTACACATAGCTTCTCATCGGGTTGCGGCAGAGGCGCTTGCTGAGTATCTTCGAAAAGAATCACTATCCGCCAATGACTACCTGTATGCCATGGTGCTCAAACTGTTGTTGACAACGTGTTATGGTATCTTCCGATGGTGCGGCCATTGGTAGATGGTCAGGGTTATAGACAGTTCCCCGTCGGCGGTGCTTATCCTTCCCGATATCATGATAGGGGAGAAGGTGGATGCGCCATGGGTGTTCATCACTGCGCTTCAATGAGGCGATGAACGAGGCTGTCTGCCCGATATTCTTCTCATCTGCATTGATTCCCTCTATGAGGGGCATCCTGAACCAGATGTCTCGCTTATAACAGTCTTTTTCCGATTTACCCTCCTGATCATCCAATAACGTTGATAGCAAACGGATATTCTCCAGGATCTGTTCATTACCCACACCTGTCAGTCTGCGGTGCTCGGCACTGTCCATGTGCTTGATATCGACCAAGAACAATTCAGTCTCCATAGCAATCTTCCGCACCGTTTCCCGTGGAGCGAAGAGAGAGGTATCCGCCGTGCGATGGAAACCACGATGCCCCAATTCCTTTAAGAGCATAAATGCGCCTTCGCTTTGCATGAGCGGTTCACCACCACAGAGGGTTACACCCCCGCCACTGTCGGTCATCACGTCGCGCTCTTTCTCAATCTCTTTCAGAAGATCTTCAATCTCCCATTCCTTACCGCATCGCTCCAGTGCCATGGTAGGACAACAGTCGCAGGGTGTGAGCTGTCTTCCGAGTGCTTCCGCTACATCCTCTTTCTTCGGCGGCAACTGATCGGGATACCATCCGCAACTGTTACATCCGATACACCTTGCAGACTTAAATAAGATCTCTGGTGCCACCTCCCATGATTCCGGGTTATGACACCACACACATCTCAGCGGACATCCCTTGAAGAATACCGTTGTACGGATGCCTGGTCCATCATTGATGGCATATCGTTTGATGTCAAAGACGTTGATTGTCACTACTTATATGATTTTAGAGGTCGTCGTTCTCTGTCCGTGCGATAATCTCATTCTGCAGTTGTTCGGTCATATCGTTGAAATAATCCGAGTAGCCGGCCACGCGCACCAACAGATCACGGTAGTTCTCAGGGTGTTTCTGGGCGTCGAGCAGCGTTTGGGTATCTACGATATTAAACTGGATATGATGACCGCCGAATTTAAAATAGGTCCTTATGAGTGATGCGAACTTCTTCAGATCCTCTTCCCGACGGAGTAGGGTAGGGACGAAACGCACGTTGAGCAACGTTCCTCCCGACAATGTCTGGTCGAGTTTGCCGAGTGATTTGATGACGGCAGTAGGCCCATGACTGTCGCTGCCGTGTGCGGGAGAGGTGCCGTCGGAGATAGCGAAATGTGCCAGTCGTCCGTCGGGTGTCGCTCCGCATACCGATCCGAAATAGTTATGACAGGTCGTGGATAGCATATTCAGTCGTGTATGTCCCCCGCGGGTGTTCGGCCTGCCGTCGATGGCCTTCACCAAGTCTTCATATACCCGCACGGCTATCGTATCGGCATACGTATCATCATTCCCGAAGAATGGCGTATGGTTACGGATAAACTGGCGCATGATGCGATAATCCATCTGGATGTTGTCTGCTGTATCCTCACCCCAGTTGTTGCGCATCGCTGCGAGAATCTTATCCATGGTATATCGCCGGTCTTCAAAGACATGCTTCTTCAAGGCCGTAAAGCAGTCGGTGATGGTTCCCAGTCCGGTACACTGAATATACGTCGTGTTATACCTTGCCCCACCGCTATAGTAATCCTTTCCTTTGGCGATGCAGTCGTCGATAAAGATACTCAGGAACGTGGCCGGTGCATAGAGGGAGAACATCCGCTCGATATAGTTGTTCACCGACAGTTTCAGATTCACGAAATACTCCATCTGCCGATGCCATGCCTCATAGAGTTGTTCGAAAGAAGTGAAAGTACGAGGATCACCGGTCTCTAATCCTAACCTCTTTCCGCTTTCGGGATCTATGCCGTTGTTTAGCGTGATCTCCAGAATCTTCGGCGTATTCAGATAGCCGGTCAGCAGATACGCCTCCTTTCCGAAGGCCCCCACCTCAATACATCCTGAGCATCCTCCCTCACGGGCATCCTCAAGGGATTTGCCGTCGCGCATCAACTCCTTGATATAAGTGTCAGGATTGAAGACCGAAGGATAGCCATGGCCCTGTCGGATTACCTTGATGCCCTCTACGAGGAATTGATCAGGTGTATTCTCAGCGATGTGGATAGAGAGGCCCGGTTGCAGTTCATGCAGTTCCTCCTGTACCTCGAGGATGATATACGATATCTCGTTGGTGGCACTGTTTCCGTTACGGTCCACACCCCCGATATTGATATTCGTGAAGTCGTTGTACGTGCCGCTCTCCAAAGCCGTTACTCCAACCTTAGGCGGCGCCGGTTGGTTGTTGAACTTAATCCACAGACAAGAGATCAGTTCTTTTGCCTCCTCACGGGTGAGCGTGCCATCAGCCAGTCCTTTCTCATAGAAGGGATAGAGATGCTGGTCGAGATGTCCGGGATTCATCGAGTCCCAGCCATTCAACTCCGTGACTGTTCCTAAGTGCACAAACCAGTACATCTGTATGGCCTCCCACAGGTCGCGTGGTGCATGGGCAGGCACCCACCGGCATACCGAGGCAATCTTGAGCAATTCTTTCTTCCGTTGCGGATTGTCCTCCCCAGCAGCCATCTGCTCTGCTAACTCAGCATGCCGCTCAGCAAAGAGGATCGCCGCGTCGCACGAGATGAGCATCGCCTCCAACTCTTGTTGCTTGTCGGTAGCCTCCGGGTCGTAGATATAGTCTAATTGCCGGATATGCTCCTGTATCCGTTGTTTTACCTCCAACAGTCCTTCATGGTACATCTTCCCATCCATGGCCGTATGTCCGGCAGCCCGCTGCTCCATAAACTCCGTGAACACCCCTGCGTGATAAGCCTCTTCCCACTCCTTAGAGACATGGTTGAAGATGCGTTCCCGTTGCGTCTTCCCCTTCCAATAGGGGATCACCTCCCGTTCATACGTGTCGATATCCGCTTGCGAGATATGATACGATTGCAGTTCACGGGTGTCAAGGGTATGCAGATCCTCCACCGAGTGGCAGGTCAGTTCGGGGAAGGTAGGCACTGCCTTGGGCACCGGTCCGCGCTCTCCCACGATCAGTTCATCCTTGCCGATATAGATCGTCTTCTTCTTACATATCTCATAGAAGTTCTGGGCCCGCAGCACGGCGATGGGCATCGTGCCGTCATGCTCCTTATAGAATGCCGTCTCGATAAGTGCCCGCTCGATACTGAGTGTTGTGGGCGTATCGAAATTCTCTTGGCGCAGCCTGCGGATACGGTCGTTCATACCGCCTAAGTTCTCAGGATTTTTTATTTGGAAGTTCATGAGCAAATATTAATAGATTGAAGGTGTCGCAAAGATAATGAAAAAACGGTATATGTTTTTCATAAAAACCGTGAATTATTTTTGATTTATCATTTTTTTCAATATTTTTGTGGCATCATCTACTATCAAACCGCTATGCAAAGAATTATTTTCCTATTCCTTTCTGCTGTTCTCATCATCAGCTGTGGGAAAAAAGAAGTACCGGCAGAAGAAGAGCTCGTCATTCCTGAATGTAAGGTCACAGCCGTGCCCGACTCACTGGGCTATGATAAGTTCTATACCAAATATGTGGATGTCAACGGACTGCCGCTCGTCTCTTCTTGGCGTGTGCCCGACTCCGCCTTTGTGGCTGCCCACCGTACTCTCTATGCGATGACCTCGATGTTGCGCCCCGAGATACTCCAAACCATGATCAAGTCGAAGGCGAGGGTAGCGATCATGGGGCGTTATGAGGGCACTACCGATCTTCCGGAACATCGTTATCTTATCAATGACACCACCCTGAACTGGGATTTGCGTGCCCGGGGATTGGGAGGAACGATAGAAGAGCCCCTCACCTCGTGTGCTGAAGAGAATATCCTGGCTTACCAGATCGACAAATACCATGCCGAGGATATCCTCATCCATGAGTTTGCCCACGCTATCCATCTGATAGGAATCATACAGGTGGATACCGCCTTCAATACTCGTCTGCAGGCACTCTATGAAAAAGCCAAGGCCAGCGGCATCCTCGACAACACCTATCGTATAACGGATAAAGAGGAGTATTTTGCTGAGGCAGTGCAAGACTGGTTTAATGTAAATGCAGAGATGCCGCATGCCGATGGGAAACATAATTGGTGTAATACCCGCGAGGAACTGAAGGAGTATGATCCCGATCTGTATCAATTGTTGTCGGAATACTTCCCCCAAACAAATCTTCAGATCAGCAAGCACCCTAAGGTGAATATGATCGGGAAGTATTAATTAGTAATCAATCAGGTAGTCATTCACAATTAACAACGTATGCAAATCAGCAGGAATACCTATCTGCGCCGCAGGGAGCGACTGAAGAAAGAGGTGGGCAGCGGACTGCTGCTCTTCTTGGGTAATCACGAGGTGGGCATGAACTATGCCGACAACACCTACCGATTCCGACAGGATTCCTCTTTCCTGTATTTCTTCGGACTCGACTATGCCGGATTAGCGGCTGTTATCGATATCGATGAGAACCGCGAGATCGTCTTTGGCAACGAACTCACTATCGATGATATTGTATGGACGGGTACTGTTCCCACTCTTCATGAGCGGGCACAACAAGGTGGAATAGACGACACTCGTCCGATGAAATCGCTGAAAATTTACCTTGAGCAGGCTCTTCAGCGAGGGCAACAGATCCATTTCCTGCCGCCTTATCGTGGTGATCATCAGGTATGGCTATGGGAGTTGCTCGGCCTCAACCCGGCAGAGCAAACGGCTAAGGTTTCTGAAAAGCTGATCAAAGCGATCGTTGCCCAACGTATCTATAAGGACGAGGAAGAGTTGCGTATCCTGGATGATGCCGTGGATATGTCCACCCGTATGCACCTGGCAGCCTATCGCAAGGTGCGCCCCGGTATCCATGAGGCAGAGGTCGCAGCTATCGTCGAGCAGACCTGTTGTCGGGAGGGATATACCCTTGCCTTCCCTACCATCGCCACCGTACAGGGACAGGTGCTCCACAACCATGGTTTTATCCATACCCTGAAAGAGGGAGACATCTTCTTGTTGGATGCAGGAGCCGAAGGACCGATGCACTATGCCGGTGATCTCTCCTCATCCATGCCTGTCGGTAAGCGGTTTACCGAGCAACAAGAGACGATCTATAACATCCATCTGGAGAGTTTCCAGGCAGCTGTCAGCATGCTTAAGCCCGGTGTGCCTTTCCGTGAGGCACATATCGCTGCTGCTACAAAGATCTGCGAGGGGATGAAAAGTCTCGGACTGATGAAGGGCGATCCCGAAGAGGCTGCCCGTATCGGAGCCTACGCCTTGTTCTTCCCCTGTGGGTTAGGACATATGATGGGCCTCGACGTGCATGATATGGAGAACCTCGGTGAGGAGTATGTGGGCTACAATGATGGTGAGGTAAAGAGTAAGCAGTTTGGCTTTAAGTCGTTGCGCCTGGCCCGTCCGCTGGAGCCTGGTTTCGTCTTCACCGTGGAGCCTGGTATCTATTTTATACCAGAACTTATTGACAAGTGGCAGGCAGAGAAGCAGTTTACCGACTTCATCTGTTATGACCGACTTGGTCCGTGGCGCCACTTTACCGGTTTGCGCAACGAGCTCGACTATGTCATCACCCCCGATGGATATCGTCAGCTTGGCACTATCCCCAAGCCGATGACCTTGCAAGAGGTATATGATGCGGAAAATGAAAAATGAAAAATGGAAAATAGGGTAATCATAACTTTACACTCTACACTTTACATTATACACTTGTTAATTATAGATAATAGGCATTATGAAAGCAAACACTAGTCATTGGATGCTCACCGCCATCCTGTTCGTATGCGGTGTTACGGTGTTATTCTGCGGATGTAAAACTACAAAGGTAAGTTATCCTCTTGTAACTGGAACCATCGAGGATATCTTTCCAGCCGACACCGCACCGGCAAATGTATTGGAGGCTATCAATACCGCCGCACGTTTCCAACAGCATAATATTCTGAACGACACCGTCAATGATATCGCGGTAATCAGCCTCGACGAGGTAGATGACACTTCTACCGAGGGATACGGTATTGTTGTTGTCAAAGACTCCACCTCCACCACCTTCCCGAATATTCGAAACGTGCGCCAGCCTGTGGCAAGATATGACAAAGAGACCGGTAACCTGTGGCTTACGAGCTGTGCCATGGGGGGCTCAGGCGTCCAGGTGGAGTGGCTATATCAGTTGCGTTTCAAGGAAGACAACACGGCTTATATCGCTGCTGTCGTGAACCCCTATGATGTACAGCAGGCACTCTGTCAGCGAATAGGTTACAATATCGACGGTCAGAAAATATCTCTATATGATGGAGAACGACTGATCGGCACTGCCACCAACACCGTTACCAATATGGGCGGTTTCGACGCAGACCACCCTTTATGGATTGGTGAGCTGTTGTTTTACGATATCAGTAAGGAGGACCCCTATCCGATTATTGTTCCTGGTGTGAAGTTCACCACCGGACTGGTGCTTACCTATGATGATATGCCGATGGTAACGGGTAGATTGACAATCAGTGAGGACGGAAAGATCAGTATTCACGAAGTGGAAACCTTGTTACGCCCCTACGAAGGCAGTTTCCTTGATGATGACAATAAGGAGCCGAACCTGAACATCAGCTATCGTCTTAACGACGGTAAATATAATGTGGAGATCGGCATCTTCCGACTGACCACCTTTGACGACGGTATCGGTACGATGGTTGATGAAGGACTGGATTTCACGGCCACCGACCCTGCCGGCAATCCTATCGGCGGCCTTATCACCCTTCACAATGATACTGCCGTGGTCACCTTCACACGCTCTACCTGGGGACTGCTCGAGAACGGTTCAAAATTTGTCTACACGCGAGCGAAATAGGTCCTACTGGACTCATAGTCCAAGTACCCCGGACTCCCAGTCCGAGGTATCCGGACTATTGGCAATGATAACTACGACCTTGCGCAAGATTACAGATCAAATGACACGGATGCCATTATCTCGCGTGGCCGCAGGGTATAGATCTCATAGCGCTCCATGTTGGTAGTTACCGTGCGTTGGTAATAGCTCTTCTTGCCGAAGATGTTCTGGCAGGAGAGTGTCACCTCAAGATGTTTCTTGCGTAAACGTATGAGGATATCCGAGAATGAGCTTACAGGCACCCGCTTGTCATTATTGTGCGACAGGTAGCTGCTCCACTCTATCATGATGGGGTGGAACATGAGATAGGTAGTCAGTTGATGCTGCCCGGTGACATTATCGCGCAGCGAGGGCATGATACTGTTGCCAATGTCTTGTTTTCTCCATGACATCGTCGACCGTCCTTTCAAGGAGAGGAAACTGAGGGGTTGCATGTTCCAGTCGAGCGTTACGGAGGCATTGTCGGATGAGCACGACTGCAGATTATTGTCCACGATCATCTTATACGAAGAGTGAGACGCCCCTGCGGTTAAGTTTACCATGGCTCTCCAGAAACCTAAGGTCTTCGATGCTGAGGCATTAATGAAAAGCCTCCTGCTGCCATGCCGATGTTGGGTAAGCACACTTTGGTACTCTCCGTCTTGCAAGGAACGTTCATAGAGTGGGCTCTTTCCTGTGAAGGATACCCCGACCTGCGCATTGGCATTGAGTCCCCACATCAGGTTTCTGTATTTAGTCGACCAGTCCACGGTTTGCACCCTGTTATCGTTGAACCTACCGTTGTCTGTTGTTTTGTTACGATAATCCGTATATTTAGATAAGTTTGAGGGCATCATTCCCGGCATCCAACTGCTGTTGTATCTCAGATAAGTATTGACACCGCTTTGTGTCTCATACGCCATCTCCGCCCGGCAGTCAACGATAAAATCATTCCTGTTGTCACACTCAAACGAACGGTTATACCACTGGATAGGCAGGGAGAGGCTGAACTGCAGTTTACCCATCGGGAGCGTTGTTGAGGGGGTGATATGCCATTTCATGGATCGGTTATCCTCGCGCTCCCCCTGATAGCCGTTTCCATACAGGGCCAGCCGGTTTACCGACAGGTCAAATCCTGCCATATAGCGCACCGCCAGTTTCCATAGCGTGTGGCCATAGCTGGCAGAGCCACTTGCATCGAAGGTGTGTGTGTTCGACTCCTGCACGCTGCCGTTCAGCAACAATAGCGACGATGGCCTATAGCTGTAACCGAAGCCTCCGCTCACATCTACAGTTTGGTTGTTACGAAAGCGCAGGAAACCACTAATCTGATCCCTTATCTCTGCCCGCTTCGTCTCTGATCGCTGAGGTGTTTTCTGGCTGTTGAGTAGTGTATATCCATTGCAGTCCACCTTGTTAAGACTCGTCTTCAGCTCGTTTTTCAGATACGTCTTACTGGCATTCAGAGTATAGTTGAGTGACACCCCATAGTCCTGTCGGTTGCCCGAGCCTGTGGAATACTCATCGATCAGTGTGGCGTTGAGCACATCGAGGTATTGTGTCTCCACCTGCGATGATGCCTTGTCATGCCCATACGAGGCATACATGTTCGTTCGCAAGGTAGCATCCTCCCCTAAGCGTGTTATCCAGTTGGTGGTGGCCATATGACTGTCCTCACGCAGGTAACGGTTGTTGTCCACCGGCGGATGGTTGACGAAGGATACCGCACTGCTATGGCCCACTGTCGGCAAGAACTGCGACACTATCCGTCTGTTGGATCTCTCATTCACGTTGGCATGGTGATAGATGGAGACCGTCTGCAGCTTCTTTCCAAACATCATCTCATTCCATTTCAGTTTGCGCAGCCAGGTGGCAGAGTCTTGCACGGCAGTACCCGTGCCCACGTCGATATTCCCTTGCCATACTCCTTTCGCCTTCTCATCCAGCACCAGGTTAAGGGCGGCCGTCCGTACATTCTCTATTCCCCGTTTGGCTTTTACCCGTTGGTGTTTCTCGTACACCTCCACATTCTTCACCTTCTCTGCCTGCAGGTTCTCACTGATCTGTGCATAGCTGTTGCCCATCAGGTCCATACCCTCTACATAGAAAGAGTTGATGGGGTCTCCCTGATACGTGATCGATCCGTTGTCGTTCACCTTGATTCCCGGCATCCTCGCCAGCACATCAGCAATCGTTCGGTCACTCTTTTGCTTGAATCCGGCCACGGAATATACCAGTGTGTCGCCCTCCTGACTGACACGCTGCTGTCTCACCTTCACCTCTTTCAACTGTTGTACCTGCTCTTCGAGAACAATCCTGCTGTCGTTCTTGAAGCTGTCTATCGCAACCGACTTGGTGGCATAGCCCATCATCGATACGGCAATCGTAGAGGCCTTCTTCTCTCCGACAGACAGTTTAAACCTACCTTCCTTATCGGTCAGTGAGAAGGCCACCACCTTATTGCCAGTTGACTTAGCTGAAACAGAGGCACGAGGCAATGGGCGGCCCTGCGTGTCGCGCACACTGCCGGTATATGTCTGTGCCATCGCTAAGAGAGAGAACCAGCACAGACAAGCGATAAGAAGTTGTCGTCTGGTCATTATTCTGACAAGTGTTCCAAAAGACGAATACGCTGTTTCTTATTACCCATGTGAGACAACATGTCCGCCGGCATGCGCGCATTCATATCTTCATTAGCCTTTACAAACATCTTATACATGTCTTTGGCTGTTGTCTTCTTACTGTTGTTTGTATTGAGGAGGATCTCCCTGTCGGTAGCGTTCTCCAAACCGGTAAACATAAAGTGATAGTCACCCTCCTTATCAGCAGCATCAAGGATAAGACCGGGCAGGCCACATAGTTTCCACGGACCGTCGCTCACGGCAATCTCCGGAGTAAACCACACCACCCAGGTATGTCCGCGGTAGATCATCTGTGCTTTCTGACAGGCATAACCTCCGATGACACTGTCACCTTCTATCATCTCCCAACTATAATCCGCTATGGGCTCTTGATAATAAACATTGTTTCTGCTCCCCAAAGAGTTGATGATGTCCGAGACGAGCACCTCGTTCTCTGTCGGTGTGTTTTTCAATACATGCAGATGTGTGGGGGTCGGATGAAATCCTTCCACCCCTATGCAATGGAAGCTATATGAGTCTTCTCGTGGTGTTTCACCCCTAGACTTACATACACTGTCGTTGATCTGCTTGTTTTGTATTTCGTTCCAGTCATAAAAATGACTCGTCTCCTTTCCCACATCCAGCTTATAATGATGCCATAGCTCAGGACTTTCTGTCTCACTTCCTAACGTATAGTGCACAGTGAACAGGGATTTCTCCTGTGCCTGCATGGTTTGCATGCAAGCGCAGGAAAATAAGGCTATTATAATAATCTGATTTTTCATCTTCGTTCAATTAAGAATTATCATGAACAGCATAAGTTCTTGTATCCCAAGAATAAGTAATTAAACCTTGTTGCCGCTTATTTTTCCAATCTAAGTAAGCATCTCTTGCTTCAGCCAGAATATCCTGCCAGTCTTCTATCTGAATGAATAGCTCTAACATTCTATTTAACGAGCAATTACCGATGACACGAATAATTGGAATCACTTCACCATCGATATAAACATCTATATACCCATAAGTTCCATGGGAGTTAGTATAGTCCTGCCCTATTAACTCATAATTCCAGTCATCAACATTATACCATGTATGTAAATTTCCAGCATTAGCATTACATACTCCAATAATTAACAATAAAAATAAAGCAAGTTTTTTCATAAGAAATAATGGTTTAATTGTTATACATATTATCTATATTACTTCAGCAACTCAGCCATTTTATTTGGCAGATCCTCGCCACGCAGGTTCTTGGCAACGATCTTTCCACTTGTATTCTTTCAATTCATTAATATCCTGGTTCATAGATTCGAAATGTATCCCCATTGATTAGATCTGATTCCTTTTTCTCCTTCTTTTTCTTTGATTTTTTCATCCCTTCCAAGGGCTCAAAAAAACCGAAAGTACACTTTATTGACTTTACTTTGAAGGATTTTGTCTTCTCGAGAACCCCTTTGACAAATGGATCGTTGTCTGGCATTTCCAAAGGAAACGGGTCGCGGGGAATATCCATACAAAAGCCTTCGGAAGGCATGGTATTCTCCTCAAATGTTATCATGACTGAATAAAACTCTTTTTTCCCCACCATCTGGAGTCGTGTTTCGGAAAATAAGCCGATGCCAGATATTTCCCATCGATTACGCCGAAATCCATCATCAAGGTTTACCCACCTGATTGGAAAGCCATCTTCCTGTATCTTTTGGTAGAAAGCACCCGCATCCATGCCCACATATTCTTTCTGATGCCGTACAAGGTGCTTCAGCATCTTCTCATATTTGGGATTTCTGGCCTCAGAAAATGTCAAATTACATATTAGTAAAAGGGTAAATAATAATAGCTTCTTCATCTTTATGCATCTTAATATCCTGGTTCATATAAGGGGATAAATTCCAAGCCATTCATCATTATCTTTTTCTTCTCCTTCTTTTTCTTTGGCTTTTTCATTCCCTCCAGGGGTTCAGAATACCTGAAAGTACATTCAATTGATTTTACTTTGAAGGATTTCGTCTTTTCAAGAACCCCTATTACGAAAGGATTGTTATTTGGCATTTCCAATGGGAACGGGTCTCGGGGAATACCCAGGCAAAAACCTTCTGCCAGCATGGTGTTCTCCTCAAATACAATTCTAACAGTATAAAAGTCATTTTCACGTAACATTTGGAATCGTGTTTCAGAGTATAAAGAGATACCACTTACTTCCCATCGGTTACACCTAAAATTATCATGTATGTTTATCCACCTGATTGGAAATCCATCTTCTTGTATTTTTTTATAGAAAGCACCTGCATCCATGCCCACATACTCTTTTTGATGGCGTACAAGGTGCTTCAGCATCTTCTCATATTTGGGATTTCTCGCCTCAGAGAGTGTCAAATTAATTATTAGTAAAAGGGTAATTAATAATATCTTCTTCATTACTATTCGCATTTTATTGGTGTGTAAAATATTATATTCTGTATTTCTTGTCCTCTAAACCCATAAACTGTGGTTGTTTGCATATTTGATAGACTGAAATCAACTTTAATCAAATGTATTCCAGCGTCATATTTTTCTAATGCGGCAACTAATCTGTAAATATTTTTTGTATTATTGCTTATATTTGATATGTTATTGATATTATTTTCTAAATCCTCTTTAAAATTTTGTTTAAACCCGCCTGATTCGTCAATCTCATTCTTAATCACATTGTAGAAGGCATTCAATTTAGATCTTTCTGTAATCACGAAAGCATAGGCGATGTTCAATGAATCACAATAGGTGACAGAGGCAACAAGACTATCACTTTGCATACCATATTTTGTGATTTGCAAAAGATCCTGTGCAGACGGAGGGGTCTGTCTTGGATGATTATGAATGATAACTACATCCTGTGGATTCGGTATAATATCTACAGAAACCTCTGCACCCGAAATGATTGGAGTTAACAAGAACTGGTTAAGTTCGTTCTGGCGTAGCGTTGTGCTATGTTCAAGAGTTCTGTTATTCCTTATGGTCTGAACATAATTATTCAGCGTGATATATTGGGTACCGCCAATATTCATCGCTTGAACATTGCTAATCTTTTGTAATAAAGAGCTTGTAATTGTTTTCACCGTATCTGAATTAGCAACGTGATCACAGTCATTTAATGGCTCATAGTAACTAGAATCTGACGGTGTTTCTCCTCCACCTCCTGTGCCAGATCCTGACCCCCCGCCACCTATTCCACCAGTGGAACCACCAGAATCTCCATCACCTCTCGATGGATAGGGGTGTATTTCATGTTGGAAAATAACAGTAAAACAGGTTATTTCCGACAAATATAATTTAACTTCATTCATGAGCTGCTGAACATCATAATTAGAAAGCACATCAAGTATCGTTGTTTCCATCATTATGTAACCATTTCTTGAAGTTGTCTGTACCATATTCTCAATATTTATGACATCAGGATTGATACACCATCTTTGTAAACAGTACATGATAGCATTAACAACAGTTTCTGGTGATAATGCGTAGACTACTACTTCACCCGACTCAGAAGGGTCTGGAACAGACGATGAATTTAGATATGCAGTATAGTATAATGTGATTCTTAGTCCACCGGATGAACTGGAGTTCAAAGATGTTGGTTGATTTTGAATATCCCCTATTGGTACTAATGTATCAGCTAAAGCCATACCAGACTTGAGGGCACTTTCGACTACCATATCGTTCAACATCCCTATTTGATGGAAGTCATAAGAGTAGAGAAATCTTTCTGTTATGGGAATTTCATTGTTTAATACATCGCTGTTTACAAGTTTTGGTGTATGCAAATGGTTATGAAGTATAGCTCTGTTGTTTTCCATCATATCGTAATCTATTGGATAGTAAACAGCACCATCTATCTTATTACCTTTAGTTTCCGAATAAGGGATGACATAGCACATTCCATTTAGCGATGACGTTTGCAATGTCATTATATCATAACGTGGTGTTTTACCTGCCATCAGGATTTCAAAAAGCGCACGTTCATCGGTCTGCTTTTCGAGTATACTGATAAAGTGACGGGCATGAGGATTACCAACTCCCTGGTCGGCAATCCTCATATCCAAAGTCATTTCCTCTTGTACAGAACAACCTATATTCAATACAAGAAGACAGAATAGAACATATGTAATATAACTTCTCATTTCAGCAACTCAGCCATTTTATTTGGCAGATCCTCGCCACGCAGGTTCTTGGCAACGATCTTTCCCTGCTGGTCGATAAGCACGTTGGCAGGGATAGCCTTCACGTTGTAAAGGGCAGCACCTTCGCAACCCCATCCCTTGATGTCACTCATCTGCGGCCATGGCATCTTCAACTGGCCGATGGCCTTTACCCATGCCTCTTTGTTGTTGTCGAGAGACACACCTACCACCTCGAAGCCTTTGGCATGATACATATCGTATGTCTTCACCACGTTGGGCATCTCTGCGCGGCATGGTCCGCACCAACTGGCCCAGAAGTCAACGAGTGTATATTTATTCTTGCTGACGAAGTCAGAGATGCTGATCACCTTACCATTAGGATCTGGCATGCTGAAATCGGTATATTGCGCACCTACACCCGTGGCAGCCTCTGCCTTGCGCTCCTTCATGAGTCCTTTGTACACGAAGTACTGGTTCTTCTGCTGTCCGAAGAGTTGTAACACCTGTTCCTGCTCTTCCTTGGAGAACTCGTTCAAAGTGCCTTGCAACAGGTAGTCGGCAACGGGTGTTCCGATATGCTGCAGCATGAAACGCTTAGTGAAGTTTCTACGGTCATCAGAATAGGTGTTCACCAGCAGTCGCTCCTTCACCTTATCCTTCTCGGCAATGGTCGTATCAAGACAGATGCTCCAGTCGTGAGCCATGCGGTCATCAAACACCTTGGCACCCTCTTCATACTCATTCCATAGCTGATTGCTGGGGCCGCCCTCTACGATATTCTTTTTCTCGTCTTTGAACATCTGTACCTTGATAGGAGCATTCTCCAGCAGGATACCTGCCATAGCGGCGGTCTCACCCTTGTGCATCGCAAGCAGATAACGGTGCACACAACCATCGAAAGAACCCGTAAACTGGAACTGTCCTTTCTTCACGATAGCCGTATCGACGGGCACCATGGCGAAGAAACCCTGCATCTCACACAGGAATACCGTATCACCCTTTACCGTTCCCTCTGCCGTACCCGTAATCGTATAACCGTTCTGGGCAGAAACATTAGCCATCATCATGGCTGCAACAATAGTCAATAATAGTTTTTTCATCGTCTTAAAATATTTATATTATTAAAATAAAAGTAATCATTTCTATATCACTTCACCACAACCTTCTTCCCGTTGCGGATATATACGCCCTGCTGGGGAGCTTTCTTCAGACGGCGGCCCTGAAGGTCGTAGAGACTTTCCCCAAATTCATGGTTCATGTTAACGTCTTCTATGTCCGTTCCTTCCATCTCAATGATATTTGGGAAATCTTTCCATCCTTCAGCCGCACGATATCTATCGCCACAACCTGAGGGGACGTAGATAGTTGGATAATTGCTTGGTGTGTACCAAATCACTTCCCTATAATCAATCACGGGCGGTGTTTCACTATAAATGGTCAGGGACTGAAGTTGCAACCAGTAAATACCACAATCACTTAAATCCTCTATATCACAGTGTATTTTCAGGTTTTCAAGCTCTGTATGAAGGGCATTCTTTCCTATTTTTCTAACACTTGCAGGAATATCTAAGGATATAAGACTTGTGCAATTATAGAAAGAAGAATCTGCTATTTCTGACACATCATCAGGTATTACAAGATTGCTAATGAGTTCATCATTACAATATAATTTATAAGAATCGATATGGTCGAGTTGCTTTTGCCAACCAGACTCACACCAACCTTTAATGCTTTTTATATTAATCCGGTTAAAATGGCAACCCTCGAAACAATTATCACCGAAATTTTTATTATTATCAAAGAATGAAAAAGATTTGAGTGAACGGCAATAGGCAAAAGCTAAAGAACCAAAACTGTGAATGCTTTCTGGAAGAGAGACTGACTGTAATGACAGACAATGGAAGAATGCGCCATCGGCAACAGAGGTAACCTGATAGGATATTCCGTTGTGTTCCACATTTTCTGGGATGCTTGTATCATTCGTATATGTTTCCACATATAGATCCTTATATGTTACAGCAACCTCTGAATCCGAGATTATCATGTAAAAAATACCATTCTCCTCAAAATCGTATGAGGAATAACGTGGGAGGGAATGACGGACATTTGCTGCTAAAAACCTGTAGTCATCCAAACCATATATGCGGTTTTTTCCTTCATAGCAAGACAAGCATGTGCCATAATCATAATTAGCCATAAAAGGTGTAGCCTCGATTTCAAATGGACAAATAAAACCGTCCATTGCTCCAATCCCCTCAATCCAGGACACACGTTTCCATGTGGATTCTTCCGATCCACTAATTCTAATACGTTTTCTTCTGATTCCGCTTACCACTACTGAGTCAACGCCTTGTACGGTGTATTCAGCCTTTATACTGTCTTCATCCAAAACGAAGCCACCAGTGCCATATCCAACCTTTAAATCTCCGAAATGGCCTAGTAGGGGTTCAACATGGCCCCTCAGTTTGTCACCCTTGTTCAATCCAAAGTCGTAAAGCAGATACTCCTTTACGTCACCGTTTGGAATAAAAAACACTTTTTTATCTGTTTCGCGTATAGCTCCATAATAAACATATTCCTTTGCATAATATCTAAGGGAGTCTTCGGTAGTTAGTTCATAACCGTCAAACAACCCTTTTGAATACATTTTTTTATATGTACATTCTCCAATAATTGTGTCTCCGGAAATTGTACAGGTAACATCGTGGGAAAAAAGAATATGACAAACAGGATATACCCAGGTTTTACCCTCTTTGACAAAAGGCATGTAGTTATCCTGAGCAAAGATGACAGGAACACTTATTTGGATGAACAATATTATTAACAATATCTTCTTCATGGGATCTTTGTTTGGATAATGAGTTTCAGAGAGTATATTACCGTTTGCAATTTCTGTAATGCTGCCCAGAGGAGCATCAAGGTTCTTACCCTGACGCATGTATATCGTTCCGCTATTCTGTATCTTAAGCCTACTTCCAGCCTGCAACAATAGTCAATAATAGTTTTTTCATCGTCTTAAAATATTTTTTTAGTTACAACACAGAGATACAGAGCGACAGAGAATAAATATAAGATCTCCGATTCTCTGTTTCTCTGTGTTTATATGTATTTTTTACATATTAGTTTTTAGTCTTCTGTTCCAGATACTCACGTACATCCGAGGGATGGCTGGGTGAGAAGATAACCTTTCCCTGGGGATCTACCAACAGGTAATAAGGTACACCGTTGCCTACCTGGTATTTGTCGAAGAGATCCTGATAGCCTTGCTTGGTGGTGATATACTGCGGCCATGGCTCAGGATGTTTCTCCATGGCCTTACGCCATGCGGCATCCTTCGTGTCAATAGAGACACCTACTACACAGAAGTGGTCTTTGAAGTCCTTGGCGATCTCTGCCACCTCGGGCATGGCATGCAGACACATTCCGCACCAGGAAGCCCAGAAATCGATCAATATGTACTTACCCTTAGGCAATACATCTACCAGTTGACAAGCCTTGTTGTTGATATCCAACAAAGACAAGTCGGTCACGTTACTACCCTTGGTGGTAAACTTAGCAGAATGCATCCGCTTGGTGTATTCCCTCTCCCTTACAGGATCGGCACCTGTCAGCTTAATGGTTTTCTCTAAATGAGCTACCTGTTCATTGGTGAGGTTATAGCCTCGCTGCAAGAGCTTGTTGGCTAAGTAGAGCGAGATGACCGACTGCGGGTGTTTGTCGATAAAGGCGAATGCATCTGCCTCCATCTCACCGCCCATATCCAGCAGGTCGTTATAGTCCTCCTGCACCTGCGTGCCATGAAGACGGTAGTCAGGTGTGAATACCAGTTGTCCGTCGGATAAGAACACCTCGTTGTAAGTCCAGCGGATAGAGTCTGTTGGCCAGTGGTTCTTCTCCACCAGTTCCAGGTTGTTCGTCATCAACGTACCCTGAGCCGGACTGTCCATATGCTTTCCTTTCAACACGAATAATCCGTCTTTGATATAGCCGTTGGCCAGATCAACAGAATAGGATGTATCGGTATGGCAGACGATACCCACCGAGTATCCGTCGGGCAGATTCACCTGTCCTCTGATGACAAAGCCCTTCTCCTGGGCATGCATTGCTATGCAGCTCAGAAGAAGGGAGATCGTATAGAATAGTTTTTTCATTATAGTAATTACTTCTTGCGATAGAGAATCTTCTTACCATCATAGATGTAGATACCTCTCTGCTCCATAGCATCTACCTTACGGCCGTCGAGGGTATAGATACCCTTGCTCTTAACGGTCTCACCAGCCTTGATAGTAGCGATACCGGTCTGTGAACCGTCGGTCTTGGTGTAGATAACGTCTGGGAAAGAACCCGGAGTGAGTTTCTCTACACAAGAGTCGGGCATTGCCATATATACCTGCTTAGCAGCGATCTCGGCACCTGCGATTTTGAATACCTCATTGTTTACATCGAAGGTATAGTAATGGTGTCCGGCAGGGAGAGTATCAGTCTTTACACCTGTCTCGCCAGTCCAGCGGAGGAAGTTGACATTTGAACTCGGGTCAGTGCTTGTAGGATCGTGTTTGAAGGCATGTGTTCCTTCACCATAAAGCAATTGCACACCGGCAAATTGTCCTCCATAATAATTAATTGGGGTGGGAACAGCTGCGATAGCATCTTTACCGTTCAGTTCAAACTTCGTTGGACTGTCGGTATCGAAGACCATCACAGTAAAGGGATAACTGTCAGGATAATAAACATAGCAAGGAGTATAGTACGGCAGATAGCCACCACCCTCCGGGAAGGTAACAGTCTCCATCAGCTCACTCTCGAAATAAGCATAATACTCTTCTGCCTTGGTAACGTCAACGGTCAGTGGGTTATCCTTGATCTGCTTGCCTGTGCTCTTCTCTAACCAATAAGCGAAAGTAGAGGTGGTGTCAGGAGTAGCTGTCAGGGTTACCTTATCACCGATATTGTTGCTAATCTTATCAATGGCAACTTTACCAAAGTTCTCCTGTCCGTTTCCTACACGCGGATAGACATGGGTGAAGACTGCGTAATAAGCGGTGTCAGCTTCCAGTGGGAAAGTACTTACAGCGGTTAATGAGTCCTCAGCACTGCTGGTTGACTTTGGAGAGATACTTGCTGGGTTTTTGACAGTAATCAGCGTATCAGTCTTAGCGGTGAAAGTACCATCCTCATTCTTTGTTCCGAAGGTATAACCGGCAACGATCCATCCATCATTAGGAACAGCATGAGCTGTAAAAGCCTGTAAGTCGTTGTCCTGCATGGTGTACATCACATCCACACTCTCAGCAGGTGTCTCAAAATTGGCACCATCTGCCTTAATACTGGTACTTTGTAATTCTGCATACACCTTACCGGCACCTGTAGGATACGTGTCAAGATGTACATAGTAGTTGAACCATCCGGTAGGACCTGCCAATGCACTGATACTTGTCATCGACAACAATGCTGTAACCAACAGTGCTTTACTGTTGTTACACAAACTGGTAAAAATTTTCTTCATAATGATCATTATTAAATTAAAAAATGTTTTGTTATTTTTGTTTTATTCTTTTACGGATAATTATAAATATGATGAACAATGCGGCAATTAAAAGTAATCCTGCCAAAACTTTCATCGGAGTAATAGTTGTTTCTCGTGGCATGCTCTGTGGTAGGGCTTTATATAGCGTCAGCACACGACCCGTAGTCATCTGCCTGCTATTCCCTGCCTCATCCACCAACGTTGCCTTTTGCCAACTTGACATCAGCATGGAAGGAGAGAACTTGTTATTGATGTCGCCTACCTCATTTCGCTCTTTAAAGAAACGGATATACAGCATAAGTTCCAGCCAAGGCTCATAAGCACAGATACTGTGTACGAACTCCGAGTAGGGAGCATTCATGATAGGATCCAACTGATGATACTCGATATGTTCCTTGTCAAGACATTGCTCCACGGCCCATATGCACATTGATGTGCAATTGGTGGTAATTACATTATAATCCCATCGTGCACCTTGTTCTACCTCATGGTCGAGCAGTCGCCATAACTCCTGCTCTTCATGAGGCAGTAGGTTGAGTTGTACCTGACTTACCCCACGCCCCTCTTCCCGGTAACGCTGCAGGAACATCTCTGTAGGAACACTCTCAAAGCCACCTTTGGCAGCACCCCTGACATATTTCAACAGTGTGATATTGTCGGATGCCATGGAGAAGGTGAAACAATAATCGAGCTGTTCTGAAGGACATTGCAGACGGAGGGCAGCATGTCCGAAGGCTGAAATACTTTCATTGCTTGGTGTTACAGTCATCAGCCATACCTTGACGAAATCCGGATGAGCGGCGACACGGTTGATGGAGTCAGCTTTCAGACTGTCTTCCTGAAGCTGATCCTGCTGACCGGCAGCACTCGCTGAGAGTACTGCCAGCAGCATCAATACCGTTATCCACCACTTATCTCGCATCGCGTACGTATCTTACACTGAGGAACTGGCCTTCGGTCTCCATACTCTCGCGGAATACCTCATTGCGGTTGTAGAAGAACTTACGGTAGAAATAGTATTCACCTTCCTTCTGAGGATCCTTAGAGGATGTCCAATAGAAGCCGTAGTTACCCATAAAGCGCCAGCCAGAGGTGGACATGATGGTATGTGTGGTATAGTAACCACCCAAGAGCAGGTTCAGATCGCAAGGATCCTCATACAGACTTACCATATTGTGCATGATATTTCCGCGCCATTCACGTTTAGCAGCATCGCCAGCCGACATGCCGAGCTGTTGCTCCAGACTCTGCCAATCCTCATCTGTAGGCAGGCGCCATCCCTCAGGGCACAAGCGTTTGGCAGCACCGAAAGAATATAAGCGGCCATATTTTGCAAGGTTTCTCTTACTGGAGGGATTTGCCTCGTGCTCATCGTAATCCAAGTAAATGGTAACATCCGACAGACCGTCGGTATAGGCAAAGTTTTGTGCCATCCACTCTAGGTTGCCATAGCGAACCGTGTTATACACTAAACCGTCACGCTCGTCTATAAAGGTGCCAGTCGATGTTGCGGGTACTTTGGCAGGCACCTCATCCTCCTTGTCATCACAAGCAGACAGGAATCCCATACATATCAGGGTCATCAAGACCCATATCATTGATTTGTATCTCATATTCTTTTATTCTTTAGAAAACATAACCTAACTTAGTAAGTACCTCCCTCATCATCTTGATCTTATTCATCACCAAAGGATACTGACCATAAGTATTTTCTATTCGCTCATCCGTATAAGATATTACAACCAGTGAATAAGCCTGCAGGTCATCTTTCTGTGAGGGGAAATAAAGATTGGCATTGGATGTGGAAGGACTGATGAATCCATTGTCAAACAGGTACTTCTCACGGGTGGTACCCTCTGGGACAGACATGGAGCGCGAATATTGTACACCACTGATCGCAAAGAACTCGCTGAAGGCATCGCTGTTGTTTTGAGCCAACTGTCCGATGATGGTATTCAGGATACGGGTAGCCAGTGTTTTCTTTCCGGATTCGGAGAGGCGAAGTGCCTGTCCTAACGATACCACGATAGTACGTTGTCCGCAGGCAGCGAACGGGCGTGTGACCCTTCTCTGATTATCTGTTACCTCTATCGTCTTGGCTAAGAACCAGCTGAAGGGGCGCAGCTTGCCGGTGATATGGTTCAGGATGTATTGATCCATATAGTCAACTACCTTACGCTGCTCTTCGATATCCGTAAAATAGGTGTATTTCTGTGTATCCGTAAGTGGGAGTGACTGCCCCACAGCATACAGGATATTGAGCAGTTCTGTGAAATACTTCGGATCACCGTTAACGTCGATACCGATCTGGTAGTGCTGCAGGGTATCGGTAAAGAGCAGGTAACTGCCGTATTTCTCTTTAAACTCTCTGCGCAATACAGAGGTGTCATCGTTGGCTGAGGGGTTGGGGATGAAATTATTCGTCGGATCTTGATACTCCGTTCCTAAAGTCTCATCGTCATCGCCACAGGCAGTCATGAGCATTACCGCCATACATGCTGCCAATATTATCTGGATTTTTCTCTTCATGATTTCTGTTGTTTAATCATTATTCTTCAGTAGGAACAACCACGTAGTCACGCCATTTGTTAGGATTGTTAGGCATACCGGTGTTAAAGTCGAGCACCTCCTGTGGGATAGGCAGTGTCCATGACTCATCATCTTCTGTCAGCACATACTGACGTGTCTCGATAAAGTCGGCCGAACCACGGTCTTTATATAATGTATAGTTATGGGTAATGGATTTCTTTTCCGGCTGTACCTTACATACTCTGTATCTTCTCAGGTCGAACCAGCGATGGCCTTCCAGCACCAGTTCCAGGCGACGCTCTTTACGGATAGCCGAAATCAGTTCGCTACCTGTCGCGGTCACTACACGGTCTTTCGCATCCTTATAGAAACGGGCATTACGGAGGGTGTTCAGTGCTTGGAGTGCCTCTGTGTCATGACCCATGTATGCCTCAGCCTCAGCCAGGTTCAGATAAGCCTCACCCGAACGGAGCCAGAACAGTGATGATACATCGGCCTCTGCCGTAGTGTAATAGCTGTAGTACGTGTGATAATACTGAATATCTGTCTTTGGATAGGTTACAGATGACATCTCAAAGTTAGCACGACGCTTGGTCAGTCCGGCAAATGAGCCGTAGGTCCAGAACCAGCGCTCACGGCGCAGGTCGTTGGAAGAGTATTGCGCATACTGTTCTTTGCTCACACGTAGTGCTTGAAAGGCAGGGTCTATGATAGATACCAGGTCATCGCCACCCATGGAGAAGATATTCTCAGGGTTAGCCTTCGTGCTGAAATAATCGGTATTCTCTGTCATGTTCATCAGCGTAGGATGTGCAGCAATTACCTTACGGGCATATTCCGCGGCCTTCTCCCAGTTCTGCATATACAGGTAAACACGGCTGAGCAACAGACGTACGGAGGTAACATCAGCGCGATACATTGAGTGGCGGGGCTTGGTAACCTGGGCCAACTCTTCTTCTGCTGTCAGAAGATCAGACAAGATCAGGTCGTATGCCTCCTGCACAGTGTTGCGGGTAAACTTCTGATCCTCCACCAGCTCACTGGTCTTGATAGGCACACCGAGATCCTTAGATGCTGTATTGGGATCATAGGGATTGCCATAGAGGTTAACTAACCAGAAGTAATAGAAGCCACGCAGGAAGTGGGCCTCACCAGATACACGTGTGGCTCCCTCTTTCTCAGAGTCTAAGGTTACCGGCACATCTACGACGCTTTTCAGGATGTTATTGGCCACATTAATATTCTTATAGATCTGCGTCCAGGTGTTGTTCTCTGTAAAGAAGCCGTTGAAGGTCTCCTTCATACCCGTACGCTGCTGCCAGGTGAGATAGGCAAACTCACGCTCATGGTTATCATAATGCTGTGCTCCGAAGTTGTTCTCTTCCACCTCATCAGCCAACAGATGGAGGAACATGCCCTTGTTCGACTCTACAACGAATGCAGCGTATCCTGCCGTTGGGTTCACCTCCATATAGCAACCGCCCAGGAGCAACTCATTCAAGTCTTTCCATGAGCGTACGTAGTCGTTGTCCTGAGATGATTCCTCCAGGAAGTCACCGCAGCCTGTCAGCGACACCAGCGCCAGTGACAATACGATATATTTTAAGAAATCTTTTTTCATTTTTCTTTCCGGTTATTAGAAGTTAACATTGACGCTAAACGTGTAGCTCGGTGTGTCACCCAACTGCACCTCGGTGAATCCTCCCTGTGAAGGTGTCTGACCGCGCAGGGCCGAGTTACACCAAGTATAGATATTATAGGCACTCAGCGTGAGGGCTAATCGACTTAGTCCTAACTTCTTGAGTTGCTCCTGAGTGAACTCATAGGTCAGGGATACATTCGACAACTTCAGATAGCTGGCACTTACCACACGGGCTGTACTGTAGTCGTACATGTTCCAGGCATTCTCGCCTATTGGTGCTCCAGTATAGGGATAGCCGTCGCTCCAGTGTGAGGTGTAGTAAAAATATCCGTCTGTCCATTGTCCCATTACAGCAGGGATATTGGTGATCTTCTCATCACCGGGCTTCTGCCAGCGGTTCAACATATCACGATTGACATTATCCTCTGAGCGGAATCCGTTAAGCATGGAATCGAAAAGACGGAACAATCGGGTCTTCGCACCTAAGTTGTAGATCAAAGAGGTTGACAGACGCAGTTGCTTATAGGTAAAGGTGTTGTTGATACTACCGGTGATATCCGGCTCACGGCGACCACTGGCAGCCAGCACCTTCGTATAAGCTTCGTAGTTCTTGGCCTCACGCAACTCGCTCTGACGCTCCTCCCAATCCTCAAACAGCGGACCGCCATCTACGGCGCTCAGTCCGGCAAAGCGATAAGAGAAGAAGGTTCCTACCGGATAACCCTCCACCACAGCAGAACCATTGAGGAAGTTGCTCAACTCATAGGTCTCAGCACCCGGTGCTGTCTTGATCTTGTTATAGATCTTGGAGAGGTTACCAGAGAGGATCCAGTAGAACTTCTTAAACTTGATAGGTGTAGCACTGACAGATACGTTGAAACCCTGGTTGGTGATGGTACCTGAGTTTACCACATATGAGTTGAAACCGTTCACATCAGAGATCACCTTATCCAAGAACGCATCGGTAGTCTTCTTATAGTAATACTCTGTCTCTACCTGCAGACGACCGTTGAAGAATGAAGATTCCAGTCCGACGTTGAACGAGCGGGTCTTCTCCCATTTCAGATCCGGGTTGGCGAAGTAAGCCGGTGTAGAGATCATCTCATCATAGTAACCGTTCATGTTACCTTTCTTAATAATCAACTCCGGTGTCTGGTTGTCGAGCATGTTACCTTGCTCACCATAAGATGACTTGAGTGCCAGATGATCCAGCCAGTCGGCATTGATACGGAAGATGTTCATGAGGTTGGCATTGCCGGAAACAGACCAGATAGGCAGCAGGTTCTCGTTACTGCGACTACCGAACTTGTTCGAACCGTCGTAACGGCCGTTGACATTCAGTGTGAACATGTTCTTATAGCTGTAAGAGAGGGTAGCGTATGCCGACACGATGTTGTTGGTGGCATCAGTGATATGCGGTACATTCTCTCGCATCCAGTTCCAGTAATACACGAAGTTAGCAGGGATACCCGTAGCGAAAGTTCTTCCACGGTCTTTGTAATAACCGCGCTGTGTGTAGCTGTCACCGGTATAATGCCCGCTGCTTGCCTCGAATCCGAGAGCGATATTGGCATTATGCTGTTTGTTACTACCAAAGTATTTGTTGTAGTTACCCTGGATACGGGCTGTCCAACCGATATTCTTATTGGTTGACTTACGGAACTCACCACCGTAAGGCATCTCACTGTCGGTGAGGGCTGTCTCATCCAGCTCATAGCGTCTCAGGTTACGGGCGTAGAAACTCTCCTCACCATACCAGGTCTCTGTGCCGGAATTCTGGATGTTAGCAGAGAATACGCCGTTGAAGAACAGGTTCTCGGTAGCTTGGAATCGCAGGTTGGCTGTAGCGGTCACTGCGTTGGTCTGCTGCTCCAAAGAAGTGTTATTCAACTCATGGAGGAAGTTATAGTCAAAATAACTTCCGTTGCTGCCTCTCATCTGATAGAAGTGATAACTGCCATCATCCTCATAGGCAGCGATGGTACGTGCTGTCTTATAAGCATAGTTGATGGGATTCACATCACCAGGGTTGTAGGTACGGTCGTTCAGATAACCGTTCACGTTAAACTGCAGTTTGAGTTTACGGCTTAAGTCGAAGTCGAGTTTTACCATGGCAGTATAACGACGGTTGGTGGTATTGTTGATTACGTCATCCTGATCGGTATAACCGATAGAGGTGTAGTAACGTACCTTGTCAGAACCACCCGAGATATTCACGTTATGGTCGTGAGAGAAAGAGTTGTGACAGAGCAGGTCGAACCAGTCGGTATTCTCTGCCATCATATCCTCAACCTGCTGCAGGAACTCCTCATGGGTAAGTTGTCCGGCATAATATTGTGTCAGCGCCCACTCATAACCCACATGTGCCATGTCGGTGGAGTATTTATACTGATGATCTACCAGATACTGTGAGAACTGGATACGCTCGGCAGAGTTCATCAGGTTGATCTTCTTATCAGAATAGTAAGGACGGCGACGGGCGGTAAACTGTCCGGAGTAAGAGATGATAGGCTTACCCTCACGACCGCTCTTGGTGGTTACCACAATAACGCCGTTTGCCGCACGTGTTCCATACAGAGCAGTGGCGGCAGCATCTTTCAAAACGTCAATACGTTTGATATCTTGGGGGTTGATACCGGCAATGGCATTACCGATACGGTTCACATAGTCGGGGTCGTTCAGTACGTCGGGCGACAGATCTACCGGGTCGGTAAGGATCACACCGTCGAGTACCCACAGCGGTTCACGGTTACCCACGATGGTAGAGGTACCACGGATACGGATCTTACTGGTGGCATTCACCTCACCACTGTTGTTGATGGAGATCAGGTCAGGGATCTTTCCCTCCAACATCTTCGACAGGTCAGCCACACCGGGAATCTCCAGTTCTTCCATCGTCTTACTGGTTACCGAACTGGTCAGGTTACGACGGTCTAACTGCTGATAACCGGTTACTACCACACCTTCGAGCATCTGGGTGTCTGATTTCATCTTCACCAGCATGTTGCTCCTGACAGGCATGTTGACCGTCTGCATACCGATATAGGTAATCTGCAGACGAGCCTTCTCAGGCATGGTCTGATCAAAGAAGAAAGCACCATCGGCATCGGTAACCGTCATCAGCTTAGTGCCGAGCACCTTCACCTGTGCACCGATGACCGGCTCTTTGTTCTCATCGACCACAACGCCACTCACCACATGCTTGTTGGCAGAGCCACGCTGTAGTTTGATTACTACGATACCGTTGTTCTCCCTGCACTCGCAGCCGATGCGGGCCATCACCTTGTTGATGACCTGACGGGCATTGGCCTTCTCTTCTTTGACAGTGATACGCGGTAAATTCTTTACTTCATCAGCATTGTAAAGAAACTCAATACCTGTCTGTCGCTCTATCTCGTCCAAGAACTGTTTCACAGTGACATTCTCCATGTCAACTGTTACGCGTGCCTTGTCGAGCGTCTGAGCCGGCAATACCTGTGCGGTGAGCAATGCCAGCAGCAACAGACAGCTTTTCACGATAGTTTTAGTCATTTTTTTAACGTATTTAGATTATTATTAATGATCAGTGTAAATGGTTATGGAGTCTTTATCCAGGGCGATACGTACGTCGCACGTCATCATGATGGCTTCCATGATACGCTCAATGCTGCCGTATCGCTTCAGGTTACCCGTGAAATGGATGTTACGAAGACTGTTTTTCGTGTAGTTTACGTTTTTGATGTCATACCACTGGGCCAGCACATTCATCAGGTGCTCCAGTTTGCTGTTCTCAAAAACGAATGTACCGGTGTTCCAAGCTACATAGGGAGTGGTATCTACAACTCTTAAAGAGGCAGTGGTCTGGTTATTGCCGATACTGCTTACCGTCAGGAACTGTCCCGGCTGCATCTGCTGCTCCATGCCACTCTCGGTGGTGAAGCTCACGCTGCCCTTTACCAATACCACGGTCGTAGAACTGCCCTCAGCCTGCGGATAACTGTCGTCTTTGGTATTCACCATAAACTCTGTGCCATGCACCTTCACGTCACCCTGCGGGGTATGTACCACAAACTGACGACTCTTGTCTTTTGCCACCATGAAGTATGCCTCACCATCAAGGATCACGTCACGACGGTCGCCAAACTGCTCGGGATAGATCAGCCTACTGTTGTAGTTCAGATGCACGAGTGTTCCGTCATCCAGCGTCACCCAGTATTCCTTGTCGTGGTGAGTCGTGATACGCTTGGCCTCGGCCAACTGCTCGGCAAAGTCGTCATCCACATGATAGAGTGATGCTTCTTCCTGGGTGATGATTTTCTTGCCTGTCGTAGCGCTGCTCACCACCTCTGCACCCTGCTTGCCGCTCTCCTTGCTCTGCTGCATAGCCTGATGCACCTCTTCGGAGATAACAGGTGGGATTACCCGTGTGTATTCATGATGATACCAGAAAGCGCCGCATACCATGAGCAATAACGCCACGGCAGCGACACGCCGCAAGAGAGAGTAATGCTTGATGATCTTTGTACGATAACTCGTCTTCTTCTCATCGTTTCTCACATTCTTCAAAGCACGCTCCACATCGATAGCCGACAGATATTCCACAGCCTTCTTCTGAAGGATGTTTGCGCGTATCTGTTCATAAAGCTTGTCGTGGTTGGGCTGTGTTTTCCATTCGTCTAAGCACAACTGCTCCTCATCGGTCAGTTGTCCGTAGATCGATTTTAAGATAATGTCTTTTATGTCCATCTTATAAGCCTTTTAACCAATGAACGAACAAGTAGGCCCATTTGATTAAAAAACTTTTCTTTTTCAAAGAAAAATAGAGTAGAGGAACTGTTTGTCGAACTTCTCACGGAGCATCACGATACCTCGCTGGATCCTGCTGCGCACGGTGTGGTAGTTGACACCTAACTGTTCAGCGATCTCATGATTGTCAAATCCCTGCATACGCAAATGCATCGCCTCAGATATCTTCTTGGGCAGGGAGTTTACCTCGCTGTATAGTCTCTCATAGAGTTCTATCTCGAAGAAACTGTCTTCCACGGAATCCTCTGAGGGAGCATCCTGCAACTCACCCTGCTGATGGCGCTGGTTGTAACGGTGAATGTCGATAATCCTGTTTTTCAGCATGGTAAACACCAGACTGTTCAACTTCTCTGTGTTATAGACGGAGAAATCCAATTCCAACAGTTTTTTGAAGACATCCTGTACGACATCCTCTGCCTGCTCACGATTGCCGAGCTGACGGTCGGTATAAAGCACCATCGGAGCATAATACTGGCGGAAAAAAGAATCGAAGATTTCTTCCATCTCAAAAAAGCATATTTGGTGCAAAAGTACAAAAATAACTTAGAAATAAGAAAAGAATGTCAATAAAACCTCCTTTTTTAGATTATTTTGTTATTCTCAATGTTACTTTTGCGGGGAAGGCATAACGATAGTCGCCACGCTCTTGCATCGTTTGGCGCAAGGTCTGTGCGGTACGCTTCAACTTCCCCTTAAACAGTTTCTTGCCCTGATATCTCACGGTTACTTTTTTGTCTAAATCCACGATTTCATCGGACAATAGAAGGGTCACTTCACGGTAGTCACACTCGGTGATATCAATGATATTCTTGTCGGCCGACAGACGGATCGTCTTCCCGCGCTGCATCTCTTCTTTGGGAACAGAGATCCAATAGAAAGCAGGGCGAAGCACCTCTTCCTGACTCCACACGATTTTCTTGGGATAAGGATTACGCTGATACTTGGACATCCAGGTGACAGCTACGGTATCTGCCCGGTCCATCCAATGGCCCTTGCCCTCCATGATATGTGTCTCGTGGATATATCCTTCGGGATCGGCCTGCTGCAGAGAGTCCATCTGTACACCCCGCTCACGGTCGAGCTTATTACGGTCGTAAGCATAGTCGAGTGCTCCGCACCAGATCATATAAGGCATATTACGAAGGTTCACCAATGACACATCCCCCGGATGACCTGCCATCATCGAAGCGGCTGCCCAGTGATCGGCCATGCGGGGAGCCATACGCCATACACCGTCGCCTCCGGCAGAGTAACCCATCAGATAGACCTTATCGGGATTCACATCGGCAAACACCACGCACATCTCGATCAGCTCCTTGTAAAACTGATCGAGCTTGGGCTTGCACCACATATCCCAATCGTTATAGGGAGCGCGGGGGGCTATATACAGACAGTTCTTAGGACGGTAGAGCACTACTTGGTTCATCCACTGCTGGTCGTTGATCTCTTTCGGACAGTTGCCGCCACCATGCAGGGAGATATACAGACTGTATCCGTCGGCAGGTTTCTCATCGTAGGTACGCACCACGAAAGGCATCATCAGGGAATCTACCCTCACGATACTCTCATTCCACTCCTTTTGGTATTTCTCTTTCGTAGCCGTTGTCCACTCTCTGCAGATCTCGGCTTTAGCCTTCTCTGCCTCTATCTTGGTCAATGACTGCGCATCTGCTGTTGGTATATTCAGCAGCATGGCTATACCGATTGTTAGGAAAACGTTTCTCTTTATCATCGTCATTGTTTTTAGCGATCTGATTACTGTTTGCAAAAGTACGTAGTTTTTTGCTAATACGAGACACCTTCCGGAAATATCATCAAAGATTTTATTATTTTGTTGAAACGTTTTTCCACCTATTTGAATTAATTTTCCACCTATCAGACTTTTATTTCTCCTAATTTTGCACCGTGTCAGACTATTAATTTAAATTATAGCTATATGAGAAACTATCTACTATTTATCCTTTTGACCTTGTGCAATATCGCTGTTGCACAGAATCCTATCAAGGTGGATATTAACGAAGCCAGTCGTAACAATATGGACGAGGTGCTGGAACCCGGTTTTACGCCTTGGCCTATCGGTAAAGACAAGGAGGCCCCCGAGTCGCTTACTGTCGGTGATGCCACTTTTACCATCCGTTCTGAGAAGATGTACCGTGGCGGATGGAACAAAGCATTCGTGCAGCTGGCTGCAAATAAAGAGAAGAATGGTCGTCTCACTGGTGATGGTGTCAATCTCGATCCTAATCAGTGCGGCTCATTGGAATTGGTCGTTAAAGGTCTGTCGGCAGGTCAACATACCATACAGACCTATCATAATTCATGGAATGACAAATCAAAGACTGTCGCCTGGCCTCTTACAGTAAGTCTTAACGGAACGGTAGTCCACCAGTCGGTACCACGTACAGTACAGGAACCATCTGCCCAGAATGCTACGGTACTTCTTACTACTTTCACGGTGAGTGGTCCCGATGATGAGGCTGTACTTACCTTCACCACATATGAGGATGATGCTCCTGATACTGAAGGAAAGACAAATCTGGATCGAACGCCTATACTCAACGCTTTTATGATTGATGTAGCGAACTCCACACAACAGGCGAAGCTGCCTTATCCGGTAAATAACGATAAGCATGCAGACGGCGACAATGGTACTATCACTCTGTCATGGTCACCTGCCAATGCCGACGTGACCTCCCATAAACTATATATCGGACTCGATTCTCTCGCTGTAGCCCAAGCAGACGAGACATCCGAGTTGTTTATAGGTTCGAAGAGTGCTAATGACACCACTTACGTGTTGAATGATGTCTATAGCATGAATACCTACTACTGGCGTGTGGACGAGTTGGCAGCAGATGGTACCGTTACTAACGGTGAGGTTTGGAAGTTCCGACCCCGTCATCTTGCTTTCCCTGGCGCAGAAGGGTACGGTCGCTATGCAACAGGAGGTCGTGGAGGTATTGTTTACCATGTTACGAATCTGACTAACGATAATGAGCCGGGTTCTTTCCGATATGGACTTACCAGTCTGAAGGGACCACGAACCATCGTCTTTGATGTTTCAGGAATTATCGATATGGGCTTCGGTTCGATGTTTGCTTCTCCTGAAGTGACCATTGCTGCTCAGACAGCTCCTGGCAAGGGCATTTGTCTGAAACATTCCAATCTGAATATCGGTTCAGAGAGTATCTGTCGTTTCCTGCGTGCCCGTCGTGGCTATGGAGATACCGGCAATGCTATGGGTATTGCAGGTTCTAACCATACGATTATCGACCATACCACCTGTTCCTGGGGTACTGATGAGACATTCTCCTCTCGTAATGCAAAGAATGTCACTTTCCAGTACTCGATGATTGCTGAGGCTTTAGGAATTGCCGACCATAAAAATTATGGTGAAGGAAAAAATCATGGTTTTGCAGCTACTATCGGTGGTGATGTGGGTACCTTCTCACACAACCTGCTTGTCGATTGTAATGGCCGTAACTGGAGTATGGGCGGTGGTCTTGACGGTGATGGCTACTATGCCGGAAGGTTAGACATATTTAATAATGTGGTGTACAATTGGCATGGTCGTACAACAGACGGTGGTGCTCATGAGATTAATTTCGTTGGAAACTATTACAAAGAAGGTCCGGCTGTTGATAATCATTGTATCTTCACCCTACAGTTGGAGGGTACTGGCAAGGGGTCGCAGAGTGCTTATCTGAAAAACAATATTCTGGATCAGACCAGTGGGATTAAGACTGATGCATCAAGTATGTATGCTGTGCAGATAGCCAGCAGTCAGAATGTAGACTGGACCTACTTCGTCAGTGAACCGTTCTTCCCCTCGTATGCCACTATCGACAGTCCGCAAGATGCCTATAAGAAGGTGTTGAGCAGTGTGGGAGCAGAGCAGCCACAGAAAGATCTCAACGACCAACGAATGGTGCGAGAGACACTCCAACGTTCATATACCTACGTAGGCAGTCGCTCCGGTATCAAGGGAGAGATTGACCATGAAGATGATTGTGGTGGTTTTGAAGCCTATCCTGAGGAACAGCGTGCTGCCAACTATGATACAGACCAAGATGGCATGCCTGATTGGTGGGAAAAGGTTGTAGGTACCGATCCGTCTGTCGCGGATAATAATGGCGATCCTGATCACGATGGGTACACCAATCTGGAGGATTTCCTTAACTTCCTTGCTGATACCCATGTGGTCATAGCTCCGGGAAGCAGTCAGACACTCAACCTGACAAGTCTGTTTGCCGGCTTTACCTCATCTCCGCAGTATACTGTAGAGGGATCTGCAAATGGCATTACAACCACCATCAATGGTGAGACACTGACCATTACGGCAAACAACACAGCAACAGGTATGTCATTATTGAGACTAACGGTAACCGACAGTGAGAACACTACGTTCAGCCGTCAGTTGGGTATCGCCGTAAGTAATGAGGCATCAACGGTTATCCACAACACTTTGACCGACAATACTGCCATCCAGAGTTATCAGGTATATACGGTAGATGGTCATCTGATTACTTCTGGTAAAGCCAATGGATGTGCTCTGTCACGATTACCCCTTGGAAATATTCAACCAGGATTATATGTGCTGAAGGTCATCGATACTAAAGGCGATCAACATAGTTGTAAGATGATCAAATAATACAGACTGGCAGGAGGGCAGCATCCTAAGATTATTGTGCTGATACGCTTTGTGTCTTCTTATATTCTGTAGGAGTCTGCCCTGTTGCCGCTTTAAAACACTTACTGAAATATTTCGGATCGGAAAAACCGCATGTGTAGGCTACTTCTGAAACGTTGACAGAAGGATTGTCGAGCATCTGCATAGCCTTACGGATACGTGCTTCACGTAAGAATTCCATGGGTGAGGTACCTACCAGGTTCTTTACCTTTCGATAAAGACCGGTGCGACTTAGGCCTACAGCTGCAGCCATATCTTCAATGACGATATCAGAAACAGCAATGTTTTCCTCTATATAGCTCATCAGTTTCTTCATCAATTCATCGTTTTCAGACGATAAAGGTTGCTGGTTGTCATGAGCGATAGCAGGCACCTGCTCATCTTGGTTTTCATTTTTCTTCTCCAACAACGACAAGTAAGCCTCCATCGTCTCGTGCTGCTGTCGTTTGATGCGTCGGATATAGAGCCATGTGTAGGTGATGGTGCCCACAATAGCCGCTATAATAGAAAGAATGAGCAGGATAGCCCATGGCGTTTCCCAGAAGGTAGGTTTTACGATGATAGTAACGACATGCTCGTTGTCACACCAGATGCCATCACTGTTGGTCGAACGGATATGCATACGGTAGGTACCGGGGCGCATCTGTGCCAGTGTCACACTATGATTATGACCGATATATGTCCATGTCTTACTGTTTTCCATCCGGTAGGCGTATGCCACTAACTCTGTATTCTCATAATCCAGTGCTGCAAAGTGTATGGTAAGATCCCGTTCGTGGGGATTCATGATAATCATATCATTCTGATAAGCATCGTATTCAACGATATGATTGTTTTTTGTTACACCGGTAATCACCAGGGTAGGTACAAACGTATTCTTTTTCAGTTCGTCAAGATCAATCAGCAGGGCGCCCTCTTCTGAGCCAAAAAACCAATTACCATTACCAGCCTGCGTGGGTTGACAGACAGAGAAGCGCGGACTTTCTCTCAGAAGGAACGAGGTGATACCAGGCGATTGAGATTTCTTCAGTTGTATCTCTATCAGTTGGTTTGGGGCTACAGTCCATAAAGAACCTTTGTATTCCAGCAGGGCATGGGTGATGTCGGTCGGGAATCCTGTGGTGCGGTTATAATGACGGAATGCCAGTTGGTCGTCCATGATATTGCCGGACAGCAACTCGTTGACACCTCCGTCGCAGGTAGAGAGGAAGATGCGCTTGTCGCTGGTCATGATGATATCGGTGATACTGCTACTGCTGAGGCTCTCTTTGCGGTTGGGTTCTCGCAGATGTTCCTTGAAAGTGATCTTCGAGAGGTTACGCTCATGTATATCAGCTACGAACAATCCGCTATAGGTTCCCACAAGGAGTTGGTTGGTAGGGGTAACAAGTAAGGTGCGTACACTGGCACTTTTAAATGCTTTCCATCCCGATAGTCCGTTATCGGCATAAATAAAGGCAGGATTCTCTGCTTTCATATCGGGTATGCAACACAGACCACCTTTATGAGTCCCTATCCACAGTCGGTTCTTATGGTCGGCTGTAATGTCATAGATCTCATTATCCGGAATGGAGTGACCCCTGTCTTCTTTCATGTAATTACTAATCTGATACCCACCATTGGCACGAGGTCGTAGGCGATAGAGACCATTCTTCTTTGTTCCTAACCACAGTGTGCCATCGGCAGCCATATAACTGCTATAAACAGCAGCTCCGAAACTTGTCCATGAGGAATGGATATTCCCATCACTACCTAACCACCCTATTCGCTGACCATTATACGAGAATACGGCTATCGACTCATCGTATCTGCTGCTGACCATTATATGTTGCTTACCATCTCTAAACACACATCTCACTTGATTGTTCTGATGCAATGGCAGGTGTTGGTAGTGGGGGGATTCGAAAGTTAGTCGGTAGGCATGGTTCTGATGGATAAACCAGTAACCGTGCTGTCCGTCTTCTATGGTGTTGCTGATGCTGACTTTCATTTCACTGTCTGTATATCTTACTGGATTAGTAAGATCCGTGGGTAAGGCATAATAGGTATCTCCCCGTCCGGTAAAGATCCAGACTGTACCATGTTGGTCGCGCATGATATCACATTTGTCGGAGTGGGGAATACCATTGACTTTTCTTACATCCATAAATGACTTGTCGGCAATACTCAAACTACCGTCATCGGCCAATATCCACATGTGTCTGTCAGCATCTTCCATCACTTTTTGTATGGGCCATGTAACGTTTGTTTTGGTTACTTGTTTGCCATCTGCCGAAACCAATAGTAGCTGTGAACGGCTCGACATCACTAAACTCCCATTGGATAGGGTAGAAAGACTACCTACGGCAGATTTCAGTAAGGGATGGCTCCAAGCAACGATTGTTTTACGCTGCTCATCATAACGATACGGTTTACCCTCTTTGTTTAGGAACCATATATTATTTTTTGCCAAAACAATATGTCTGAAAGGCTGATTGAATGGTTTTATCACCCCACGTTGATAGAGGAAGGTCTTATCAGTCGTCAATACCCATGAACGCTGTAAACTGTCACAAACAACCGTTATGTTGTCGGAACGTTCGTTTTCTATTAGTAGTCGTAAACTCCGTATGGGTTGAGCATCTTCTAATGCAAACACTTTATTATCATCGGTGAAGATCCAGGTGGTGCCGCATGGCAGTGGCCTGATCTTCCGGATATGATAACTCTCACCATGTGTCTTCTCATACGACTCCATCACATCTACAAAAGAGCATGTGTGTGTATCAAAGAGAAAAACCCTGTCGGAGATGATACACCAGATACCGCCCTCACTACTTTCATACATCGAATGGATCCTGTTAGACGGCATATTGACACCATTGCCACTGCGTGACTTGAAGTTCACGAAGTCGTACCCGTCGTAACGGTAAAGTCCGTCATCGGTGGCAAACCACATCATCCCTTGGTTGTCCCTGACGATACGGTTCACCATCGTCACCGACTCATTCAGTTTCTTGTAGTCGATAATCTTGTAATGTGGCTGTGACACCGCGGAGGCAACCATCACAATAAAGACAGCGGTGAAGAACAACCGTTGCCTGCATAATGCCGTGAAGGAAAACTGTCGTGTCAACATCTTCAGAATAGCTATCTGGCTACAAATTTACAAATTATTGGAAATATTTCCCACCTTTTTGAAAGAAAATTCTACCTGTAAGGTTAAATTATATCATATCTTTGCAACAAATTAATAAACACATTAATATGAAACAGATAGTATTTTTTGCTGTCCTCCTTATATTGGCATCGTGTGCCACTCAGAAGAATGCGGAGGATGTGATGAGTGATCGGCAGGTAAGAAAGATCCTTGACGATGAGTTCGACAAATATGGAGTCATCCTGGAACACAGGGCAACATCACACCCTCAGAAATCTATCTTTACCTATGGGGATGAAGAGGAAATCCGTGAATATGCCAGGAATACGGTGCGTATCATTAACCGTTCAAAGGATATCATACCGCTTGACAAGAAGGATATCAAGCATATCAACTCCTGCAAATACTGGGAAAACCGAATACAGAACCAGGAGAAAGGCAGGGGTACATACAGATGGTCAGAGAAGGAGTGCCTGTTTGCGGAATTCCTCTTAGACAATATCTTCTATAAGGACAAAACCACTTTCAAGATTGGTGATGTCTATGTCAATAACGACAAGAATTTTAAAGACAAGACGTTTGTCGAGAATATAAGGAACGTAAAATGGAAACTCGTCAAGGATGCACCCCTTGAGGTCAAATTCTCATTCGACTTCACGTATAAGGGTGAGGATTATTCGCTGACGTGTAAGTACAAGCGTGACTATGATCCAAAGGAATACCAGAAGAGCTTGGGCATGGTTTGGCCGGGCGGATTACCAGAGTCATTAAAGACACCTGAGACAATGGAACGTTACTCAAAGGTGCCAGGAAGTAACATGAAGCGTCAGTTCCCCATCAATTTTGTGAGAGTGAAGAGGATATCACCACAAAGATAAACATTCTATAAACTACAGGAAGTAATACCTATTATAATATCCTTATATTTATCTTCGGCGGATGACATCTCCGCCGGAACGAATAAAAATCAGTTTTGCCTTCATAATTGGTGTAATAATCTATTTACCAATATGTTACATTTATGAAGGCAAAATTTTTGCCTTCATAATTTCAGGGTTTTTTCCGGGATTTTCGCTGCAGATTTTGCAGAAAGGGTGTAACTATTGCAGACAGACATCATCAGCAAGACAGTCGCATTTGCTCAACGTCTTTGTAGTTAAGTAGTTAAAGTAGTTATTGCTTCGCTTGTCCTGCGGACAGTAGTTAAGCCATTACCTTATTGTTAGTATTGAGTATCACAAAACATATGGCTTAACTTCTTTAACTTCTTAACTTCTTCAGAAAGTTGAATGAAAGTAATCCTTATCACATGAAGCAATCATCCTTTTCACATGAGGTTATCACTATCTTGTGACCAAAACAACTTGTTTTGGTCTGGAAAAGGGGATATAATCCCATGAGAAAAGTCACTTCGTCTATACCAAAACAACTTGTTTTGGTATTATGAAGGCCTATGAAGGCAAAAATTTTGCCTTCATACTTGCAAGCTATTGGCTACTAACGCCTTATGCCATTTATGAAGGCAAACTCAATTTTAGGAAAAAAATCTGGAATGGAAAATAAGATATTATTGCAAATAGTGTTGGAAGTATTTTCCACCCTTTTGATATTATTTTGCACCTCATAATCATTAATAAAACCTAATTTTGCAGATAATATTACACTATTTGAATTCGATTTCAACAAGTTTTGTTAGGAATAAGAAAAAAAAGAAAGAAATAATTTACGACAATTATATTACAATTAAAAAAATTATATTATATTTGCAGAAAATTATAATCTATAATCTAAAATAACTATTAATCTTGTAGATAATAATCTGTTATTATGCATATTCTAAGATTTGCAAAATCAATGATACCTAATATATAATAACTATAAACTAAAACAATTATGAAAAAAACTTCCTTTTTAATGAAGAAGGTCTCTTTCCTATGGTTGTTAGCCAGTGCTTTCCTGATCATGGGATGTGCTGAAGGGTACGAGTCACCTAACGGATTCGACTCCGGTGTGCATAATCAGCAGCTCGCCAACCCTGATTCCGCATCTTTTGTAGTGAGCACCGACGGTACCTCAGCCAAGATCTCTTGGCCGCTGGTATATGGCGCTTCCAACTATGAGGTGACCTTTATCAATGTAGATGATCCGGCAAACCCACAGGTCGTGGCTGATTTCGACAAGAAATTGATCGACGGTAGTAGTGTCACGGTTCCTGTGACGGAAGACTCGAAGTATACCTTCGACATCCGTGTGATCGGTAATGCTGACAATGGCAACAAAGATGCGCCTGACATCAAGACGTTTGAGTTCACCACCTTGGTGCCTTCTGTGGCTACCATCCCCAGTGGATCAGATATTGCGGAGGTGTGGAAGACGATTGAGCCACAGATTCCTGTAACTACCGAAGAAGTAGCTATTGACCTGGAGGCTAACGGAGAGTACACCATTAGTGATACGCTCGACTTTGGTGGTCATAAACTGACGTTCCGTGGTGACAAGATCTATCGTCCTATCGTACGTATGGTCGGTAAGGGTACTATCTGCAGCTATTCCGGACTGAAGGTGAAGTACATCAACTTCGATTGTGCAGAGTCTACAGCCAATAGTGTGGTAGGTATGAGTGTGAACAACCTGCCCGATGAGATATTGAGTGAGAACCTCGGTTACTATCGTAAGAACGTAGGTACAATTACAGGTATCTATATCGTTCAAGATCCACTCTATATCAGTCACTGCTGGTTTAAGGATATTTACAGAGGATTGCTTTATGACAATGGTGTTACCTGTGCTTACTGGTATCTGGTTATCGACGATTGTATCTGTCAGATGCGAAACACTTCCAATATCGGTTTTATCTGTATGCAGAGTAAAGGTCGTCTGATCAAGAATGTCTCATTGACCAACAGTACCATCTATAACATTGAAGATAATGGTAGTGCTTATTTCCTGCGTTACTCCAACAGTTCAAATGCGAACCCGGAGAAGGTATTCGGAAATCTGACACCGGATATGTACAGTCAGACATTCACCATCAGCAGATGTACGCTGAGTAAGTGCTTCACAAAACAGAAGTTTGTCAACAACCTCAGTGCTGTGGGACAGAGGCTCACTATCGATCACTCCATCTTCTATGATATCAATAGCGTGCGCCAGTTGCCGCGCTGGGGTGGAAACAAAACCTTCCGTTTTAACTTCTGGTGGGGTATCACACAGATAGATACTCAGGATATGCAGCAGAAAGATGACTCTGGAACGCCGTTTGCCATGGACTACGATCCGCAGTTCCAGGGTGATGTGCTGCAGAGCCTTGACCTGACGAAGCCCAATGGTGGTGTTAACTTCACGCCGGGTGAATATCAGATTATTGCCAATGAAGGCGGTGACCCGCGCTGGTTACAGTAAATCAACTACTAACTAATTGAATAACAGAAGATGAAAAGAATAACGATTATAAGTTTGTTACTGTGTATGTTAGTAGGTTTTACACCCATCTATGCACAGCAAACACAGACCGTAACAGGTACAGTGGTAGACGATCAGGGAGAGCCGATCATCGGTGCTACCATCGCTGCTGCCAATAACCCCAAGAACGGTACTATCTCAGATATGGATGGAAACTTCTCCATCAAAGTGCCTGCGGGAACAAAGATTAAGATCAGTTTTATCGGATATGTCACCCAGACCGTCACAGCTGCCAATGCCAAGCGTGTTGTACTGAAAGAGGATGAGAATAGCCTCGACGACGTGGTGGTAGTAGGTTACGGTGCCTTGAAGCAGAAGAACGTGACGGGATCTATCGAGGTGATCGACCCGGAGGAGATCAAAGACTTGGCGGTAAGTAGCCTGTCTGAGGCCCTCATCGGTTTGTCACCCTCTGTACATGTGAGCATGCCATCTACCGGTCGTCCGGGTGAGAACGCTACCATCACTATCCGTCAGGCTCGTGATGCCGTGGCTTTGGTGCCTACAGGATCAGATGCCGGTGGTAAGGCCATCGGTGGTAACAACAGTCCGACACCGCTCTTCGTGATCGATGACTTTATCTATCAGGATTATGAGAAGGGTGAAGAGGAGTTCAACAACCTCGATGTGGATGAGGTGGAGAGTATCACCGTATTGAAAGATGCTGCCGCTGCTGTCTATGGTGCCTATGGTGCTTACGGTGTAATCCTCGTGAAGACCAAGCGCGGACGTCTGGGTACTCCCCGTATCTCTTACCAGACACAGCTCGGTTATACCGATGCTATCAAGCATGCCAAGATGTTGGGCGGTTATGACTACGGCCGTATCTACAATGCTGCCCGCTATGCCAACTCCCTGCAAAACAATAAGACCGACGACTTGCTGAAGGACTATTTCCAGGCTGATGAGCTCGAGGCCATGAAGAATACCAATTATAATCTGCTGGATCAGTACTGGAGTTCTTCACTCACACAGCGTCATAGCATCAACCTGAATGGTGGTACTGAGAAAGCGGCTTATTTTGCCGGATTGAGCTTCTACACCCAGGATGGTAACTTAGGAAAGCTCGACTACGACCGTTGGAACTATCGTGCCGGTTTGACCGCTAACGTATCTAAGTTCGTGAAGGCTACTATCTCCGTATCAGGAGACTATTCTACCCGTAACTCGCATGAGGGTACTGGTGAGCAGGATTATTCTACGTTGCTGAGGAATCCTCCATACGTGCCGGATAATATCAATGGTTATCCCATCTACAACTCTGGTATGGAGAACAACCCCTCTAACACCAACTACTACAACTACAAGAGTTTGTTGATGACCCGTAATAACCGTGAGCAGACAGCCAACAACATGTCTATCCAGGGAACGTTGGAGTTTGACTTGGGGTTCTGGGAGCCGTTGAAAGGTCTGCATGCCAAACTGACCTACTCTAAGAATATCAGCAACTCGAAAGACAACCGCGTACGTATGGAGAATACGGTATACCGTGTGATCAACCGTGGTGGATCGGGAAAACACCTGTATATCACAGATCCTAACATGATTATTGACAACGATCCGGAGGTGGATTACGATGAGGTAACCCTCGAAGGTTTCCGCTACACAGCTTTCGAGAATCTCGAGAAACGTGTGCTCAACAGCGGACAGGATTCTTACATCAGCCGTGATATGAGTCGTGCCGACAGCTATCAGCTCAGTTTCATGTTGATGTACGGTCGTAAGTTCGGTAAGCATGATGTCAGCGGTACTTTCTCTATCGAGCGTGGAGAGAGCTGGAGCGAGAACAGTTATGTCAAGGGTACACACCCATTGGCCTTCACCGACGGACAGTCGAATTCTCTTGCCGACGATGCGGAGATCACAGCTGAATGGGGACGTTCAGAGGGCGCTAACATGTCATACATCGGTCGTTTCAACTACGCTTATGCCGACAAATACCTCTTTGAGGCACTGGTTCGTTCACAGGCATCTGCCGCTAAGTTCTCGCCTGAGAACTACTGGGGAATGTTCCCGAGCTTCTCTGCAGGATGGGTTCTCTCAGAGGAGAGTTGGTTCCCGAAGGAGAAGTGGAAGATCGACTTCCTGAAGATCCGTGCATCCTTCGGTTTTATGGGTCGTGACAATGTGGATGCTTGGCGCTGGCTCCAGCTCTACGACTATGTACAGTATGGCGGTGCTATCTTCGGAACGAACCCGAACATCGTGACCGCTCGCTCGTTCAAGTTGCCGGAGAAGTCGGGTACCAACCCTGACCTGCACTGGGATAAGACCTACAAGACCAACTTGGGTATCGACCTGCGTATGCTCGACGGTCGTCTGTCTATCGGTGTTGACGGTTACTATGATATGGGTCGTGAGATGTTTGCCTACCCAGGTGGTATCAACCTGCCAGGTACCGTAGGTATCTATGCTGCTCCTGAGAACTATAGTGAGATGGATATGTTCGGTTTTGAGGCCATCATCGGTTGGCGCCAGCGCTTCAACAAAGATACCTATCTGTCGCTGCGCTATGGTTTCGGCTACGACGACAACCGTGTACGTAAGTACTATTTCGACGATCCCGCACGTACTTCATGGACCTCTTATGTGAAGGACGAGCGTACAGACCGTGGTCTGTGGGGACTCTCCTGCATGGGTATGTTCCGCAGTTATCAGGAGATTGAGGAGTACTTCCAGAAATATCATATCACCAACTACTTAGGTTTGACGCAAGGTCAGGTGCATCCGGGTATGCTGATCTATGAGGATGTACGCGGACCGAAGGATGAGAATGGTGAGTATACCGCTCCCGATGGTGTCATCAACAGTACGGAGGATGCTGTACAAATCTCTAAGCGTGCCAGCAATCCGTATAAGAGCAACCTGAACATCAACTTCGTATACAAGTCACTCTCTCTGAATGCCACCATCACTGCCGACTGGGGTGCTTATACGACCGTACCAGGTAGTCTCCGCGGAGAGAACTTCGGTGATATGGAGAAGCAGAATGTCTCTACCATGTGGAATGACATGTTCATCTACAGCGATCTCTACGATGCCGGTGGCAACCTGATCGTCAAGGCTAACAGGGACGGTCGCTGGCCGAACTTCGGTTTCAACAAGAACAGTATCAATACGCAGACATCTACCTTCTGGCGTATGTCTGCTGCACAGATTATGCTGCGTAACATCACTCTGGCCTTCACCGTTCCGAAGAATCTCGTACAGAAAATTGGCCTTGCCAATATCCGTGTCAATGCCACCGTACAGAACGCATTCAGCTTCTACAATGCCATCCCTGGTAAATACTGGGACAATTTCGCTGGTTCCTACGGAAGCTATCCTGTTGTGCGCAAGATTACCATGGGTATCAACGTAACGTTCTAAAAAAGTAAGAAATGAGAACTAAGATAATATTCAGCATTATGAAAGTAAGAGAATATATATATAAGATAGGTGCAGCCTTCCTGCTGGTTGTGGGAATGGCAAGCACTATAGGTTGCAGCGATGATTTCTTAGCTGATAAGCGCCCCTATGGTAGTTTTGGACCTGATGAGGTGTACAACGACTGGACCTCTACGAAGTTACGTCTGAACTACATCTACCAGATGTCACTGCCTAATACCAAGGGATGGAGCAGCTATCCACCAGATATTTGGCCCGTAGGTGGTCCGGATATCCTCTCCAACAATACCGAGGAGTTCACTGGTTGGGGTCGTTATAATAACCCTGCCAATGTCATTGACAACTCTAATATCGACAAGTTCTTTTTCTATGGTACTAATGAGAGTCCGTGGAAGAAGATGCGTGAGTGTACGGATGTGATTGTGCGTACCGCAGAGAGCACCACCCTTGATGAAAACCAGAAGAAGGAGGTTGACGGACAGGCTCGTTTCTTCCGTGCCACCCGTTATTTCCGACTCTTCAAGCGCTACGGCGGACTGCCTATCATCACCGAGATTCAGAGTACGTTGTTGCGTGATACCGCACAGTTGCGTGCTAAGCGTAACTCTACAGAGACCACCTTCCGCTTTATCATTGACGACCTGAAGACGGCCGGTGATGAGCTGCCTGTACGTTGGGAAGAGGAGGCTAACGATTGGGGACGTATCACAGCTGGTGCTGCCTATGCTCTGGCAGGCTATGTGGCTAACTACTATGCCAGTCCGGTGTTCAACCGTGCCGATGAGCAAGACCGTTGGCAGGAGGCATACGACCTGAATAAGACAGCACTCGAGAAACTCAACGAGGGACATTTCGGTCTTTCTTACGAGAGCAGTCCAGGTACCAATGCCAGCAACTGGGCACGTATCTGGTGTAACATGATGGGTGGAGAGACACTCAACTCAGAGGCTGTCTATATGGTGATCTGTAATAATGTGGTGGACAACTACGATCGTGATATCATGAATTGCTGGGAACAGCAGATCCGTCCTACCAATGCCTTAGGCTCACAGGGTATCAGTCCTACGGCAGAGATGGTCGATCTCTTCCCGATGGCTGATGGTAAGCGTCCTACCGAGACAGGACAGTATACCTATAATAAGAAACTGTTCTTCCTCAACCGTGATCCACGCTTCTACCGTACCTTTGCATTCCCAGGAACGGAGTGGAAGTTCAACGGCACCATCACCGACCATGAGGAGCAGACTCCTTATGTGAGCGGTTCTGAGTATGAGTTGCAGAACTATGCATGGTATGCTACTCAGACCAAAGCTTTCGACACCAACCAAAGTGGATATTTCACTGATCTGATGGGAACCAGCGGCCGTAGTATCTACGTCCGTAAGAAGTCTCAGGATTTCAGTCTCGGAGAGCGTGCCCTCTATAATTACGACAGTGAGCATGGTTTCCGTTACAATGGTCAGCCGCTGTTGGCAATGCGTTATACCGAGGTGCTGCTCAACTTTGCTGAGGCTGCCTGTGGCGTGAACAAACTCGATGAGGCTTACAATGCCTTGGTACGTGTTCGTCAGCGTGTGGGTTATACCGGCGACTGTGGTCTCGATCAGTCTATCCGTAGCGACCGTGCGAAGATGTTTGAGGCGATTCTCTACGAGCGTCAGATTGAGTTGGCTTATGAAGGCAAGCGTTTCGACGACTGTCACCGTTGGATGCTCTTCGATGGCGGTATCTATCAAAACGAGATCGGCGGTAGCAGTTGGGTACCAACCGGCTGGAGCGGCAATACCTGTGCCTACCTGGGCGTTACGCCACTGAACAATATCACTCTGCACCGTCTGGAGATGTATTTCGACCCATCTGTCTTCACGGCAACAGAAGAGAGCACAGCCGATCCATTCACGACCGGTAAGATTACCAAGCCAAAGGCCCTTACCCTGAATGAGGACTTCACCACGGAGACCAACGAGGAGGATGGTTCACTGATTTATAAGAATGCCAATGTAAAGGCCTTGGCTGATTTCTATAACAACTATCTGCAGCGTAAGGATATCACCACGATGAACTATACCGACGAAGAGGGAACCGTCACATATGGCTACCTGCCCGTATGGAGTAACAACTGTTACCTGATGGGATTAGGAACTGGTGATGAGAACAACAACCCGAACGTGCTTCAGACTATTGGATGGAACAGTACGGCTGGTGGTATGGGTGCTTTCGACCCACTGAGTAAGAACCCGGTGGTTGACCCAATATCCAGATAAAAGAATAAACCACACACAAGTTTTATAGGTTATAATAAATTTAGTATTTTCCTCTCGGGAGACATGTGCGTGAGCATCTGTCTCCTTTTTTTGTTTTAAAATATCGTTAAAACATGCCGTGGATTTCATGGTTCAACGAAATAGTCGTATTTTTGCATATCTATCCCCATGAATAATACCTAAACAAAAGAATATATGATGAAATCAACCAGAATTACAGAATTATTCGGTATTCAATATCCGATTATACAAGGTGGAATGGTATGGATCTCCGGTTGGAGACTGGCAGCCGCAGTGAGCAATGCCGGCGGACTGGGTCTGTTAGGCGCCGGTTCGATGCACCCCGAGATGCTTATCGAGCATATCCATAAGATGAAAGAGGCTACCGATAAGCCCTGGGGCGTGAATGTGCCGTTGATGTATCCTGAGATCGACCGCCTCATTCAGATCATCATCGATGAGGGTGTGAAGATCGTGTTTACCTCAGCTGGCAGTCCGAAGAAGTACACCGCCCGTCTGCATGAGGCAGGCATCAAGGTAGCGCATGTCGTCTCAAGCAGTAAGTTTGCCAAGAAATGTGAGGAGGCCGGTGTGGATGCCGTCGTGGCAGAAGGCTTCGAGGCCGGTGGGCATAACGGGAAAGAGGAGACCACTACGTTGACGCTGATCCCACAGGTGCGCAAGGCTACCACGCTGCCTTTGATTGCTGCCGGTGGTATTGGCTCTGGTTCGGCTGTGCTTGCAGCCCAGGCCCTTGGTGCCGAAGGTGTTCAGATAGGTACGCTCTTTGCGGTTACTCAGGAGAGTTCGGCCTCTGATGCCTTTAAGGAACGTTGTCTGCAGGTGGGTGAGGGCGACACGATGCTCTGTCTGAAGAAGATCTCTCCCACACGTATGATCAAGAACGAACTCTTCCAGCGTATTGCTGCGGCAGAAGACCGTGGTGCCGATGCTGATGAGCTGCGCGAGATCCTGGGTAAGGCAGCGTCTAAGCGCGGTATCTTCGAGGGTGATATAGAGAATGGTGAAGTGGAGATCGGACAGATTGTATCCGCCATCAATAACGTCAAGACCGTTGATGAGGTGTTCGCTGATCTCCTTCACGATTACGACGAAGCGCTTAAGCGGGTGCTGTAGGTAATTGAAAATTGATAATGGAGAATTGAAAATTGAAAATTAATAATTACGTGGAAGCGTAAGGTGGATATAAGGAAACAAAAATAGCTCAGCGATTGCTGAGCTATTTTTATTTTGCGGAAGCTGAGGGATTACCTAACCTCTTGTGTTGCCACCGTTCTTCGAACGACGTTGCAACCCGGTTAGATGATGCCCTATCTTTCCTTGCGGAAGCTGAGGGATTCGAACCCCCGGTGCCTCTCGGCACGCCGGTTTTCAAGACCGGTGTAATCGACCACTCTACCAAACTTCCTGAATGTCATACGACATGCTTTTGGTCGAAAAGCGCTGCAAAGGTAACAACTTTTTCCCAAATATCCAAATTTTTACGGTAAATTATTCAAAATCTCTATGTTTTAATTCCTTTTCCCTTTAATAAAGCGATTTTGCTAATCCTTGAAAAGTATCTTTAGCATACGCCCCAATAAATTTGGATGTTATCAAGTAAAGTATTATTTTTGCAGGTGTATTCTTCTAAGGATGCACCAAATACGAGATCTAATATTATGAAGTCAGCCACACATAGAATCATACATAATACCACCTATATGTATCTGAAGATGGGCATCACGCTCATCATCAACCTGTATGCTACCAGGGTAACACTGATACAGTTGGGCGAGAATGATTACGGACTCTTCGGTGTGGTGGCCGGTGCGGTGAACATGCTGGGCTTCCTGAACGCTACCGTCATGCACACCACACAACGGTTTGTCAACTACTATATGGGCATGGGAAACCCGTCACGCCTGAAGAGTGTCTTCAACAACAGTTTTCTTATCCATGTCTTGTTAGCTGTCGTTGTGCTACTGATCATGGAAATAGCTGCCTATCCCATCTTTGAATATATTCTTAAGATCGAAGCGGACCGTATGACCACAGCCCAAATCATCTTCCAACTGATGGTCATCACCTCTGTGTGCACCATCATTACCTGTCCTTACGATGCCTGTATCAATGCCCACGAACACTTGCTGTTCTATGCTGTCACTGGTATAATAGAGTCGGTCATGCGACTGTTGACTGTACTCTGTCTGGTCTATGTGTCATCCGACCGACTGCTGTTCTATAGTCTGTCCATTACCGTTATCACATTTCTTCTACTTTTTACGAAAGTACTCTTCTGTAGAATCAAATATAGTGAGTGCCGTTTGTCTCTCATTAGGTATTTTGATTGTCAACAGATTCGTCAACAGCTGGTCTACGCCTCTTGGAACTTCTTTGGTGTGACGGGTATCGTTCTCGGCAACTACGGCAGTTCACTGGTACTAAACCACTTCTTTGGCACTCGCATCAATGCGGCGCATAGCGTGAGTGGACAGATGAAAGGACATCTTTTAGCTATGACCAACAACCTGTCGAAGGCTGTAGACCCTGTCATCACGAAAAAAGCGGGAGAGGGAGATATCCCAGGAATGCTGCGCTATACCTTAACCAGTTGTAAACTGTACTACCTGATATTCTCCCTCTTGGCCTTGCCCTTTATCGTTGAGGCTCCTTTCCTTCTTGCGGCATGGCTGAGAGAAGTACCCCAATGGACGCTTCTTTTCCTGCGTTGGGAGATCGTCATTACCTGGATGGAACTGCTTACATTACCCTTCTACACCGCTTTATTCGCTTGCGGACATGTCAGGGAGATCAATCTCTTCAAGGGCATGGCCCATCTTTTGCCGGTCGTTATCGTTATCATATTGTTTCGATATCATCAGGTGCCCACATGGCTCTATATCCTAACCTTCATCACCGTGGATATCCTGACCCCTATATATGTACTCCTATTGATGCGGAAATATTACCAACTGGATATCCCGCGGTATATCAAAGAGAATCTTCTGCCAGCCCTGTTGTCTACGGCAATAGGACTGATGGCAGGATGGTATCTTAGTAAGATCCTCGACGAGGGATGGGTTCGTCTGCTGTTGATCGGTGTCACGATGGATCTGTTCTTTATCCTGACGATGCTCCGTTGGGGATTTACCAAACAAGAACACTCGTTGATTAGGCGTATTATGTCGCCCGTACTGATGAAATTACACCTAAAAAGAAATAATTAAAAACGAAAAGCACTATGAAAGACACCATGAAATGGCTCCTGTATAGTCCGTTAATCATCCTGCATATCTGTTGTTTCTACTGTTCATCCAACAAGATGGTCATCAAGGCAGATATAGACAGGTGGAAGTTGTTCCGTCCGCATCTCCAAGAGAGGAGTACCCTTTATACCTTGATGTACCTCCTTATCTTCCAACCCTCATTCCGTAATCAGTATTATTTGCGTATGGGGACTGTCAGGGTATTACTGAAACTGCTTTTGCATGAGGTGCCCTGCAGTGTTCTTGAGACCAGAGATATCGGTGGAGGATTCGTTCTTATGCATGGCATGGGTACTTCTATCAACGGTTTGTCAAGGATCGGCAGCAATTGCACCATCTACCACAATGTGCTCATTGGTGTAGGGAAGGATTTGCATCATGCACCGATTATAGGCGATGATGTGACGATAGGATACGGTGCTATCCTGCTCGGTGACATCAGAATAGGTAATCGGGTGAGAATCGGTGCCGGGACGGTTGTCACGCAAGATATTCCTGACGATACTACTGTAGTAGGACAGAAACCCCGTATGATATGTCACACCAGATAAAAGAACTGATATTCTTTGCCAATGGCAACCCCAGGAAGGCCGCCACTTGGTCGAATGTGCCCTGTTGTCTTGTCAGAGAACTGGAGCACAGAGGAATCACCGTGCATACGGTCGACCTGATCTGTCACCCGTTGGAATACCTGTACGACCATTTCTTCCGTCGTTTGCTCCGTCTGTTTTTGATGCCTTTGGGGATATATCCGCCGTATTACGTGCGTACCCGTCTGCATCAGTGGTGGGGAGAACGACGGATCCGACAGATGGTTCAAAGATATTCTGCTGCCGATTATTGCCTGTTTATCAATTACCTCTTTTACAACCGCTACAGCCAGATACCTTCCTTGTTGTTAAGCGATTGGCCCACTCCCTTTGATATCCGTAGGAAAGGTCGATTGCCATCCTTCCTCGACCGTCGTGTTATCCGTCAGGAAAAGGAGGCAATCAGTCATGCCCGGCATGTCGTATCCCTCTTCAAGGTAAGGGCAGAAGAGATGAGGCGCGATGATCCCGATGCCGCTGTCCGATTCATAGGCAATGCTTTTGTCAACAACTGTTATGGTAAACCCATCTGTGGTGAAGAGATTATCCGAAAGAAGAAACAATCAAAAATCCTCCTTTTCATCGGGAAATCCGACCGTTATCGTCAAGCCGCACAACTGCTTATCGACACCCTGCGACAGTTGCATGAAGAGGAGCCCCAACGAAAACTACAACTGCATATCATCGGGATGGATCGAAAGATGCTTCGAATGCCACCTTCCGTGGCGGTCACCTGTCATGGTTACCTGCACAAAGACGATCCGAAAGAAAGAGAGGAATACTATCGGTTGCTCATCCATGCCCGTATGATCATCAATCCTTCCCCTGGTTGGGCAGCCTATTCCTCTATCGTTGAGGCGATGTATTTCTATACGCCGGTCATCGTCAGTCCCTTCGATGCCTTTGTCAGTGCTTTCGGAAAGGAGACCGATTTCGGGCGTTATACCACACCATCAATAGACAACTTGAAGAAACATATTAGATATCTGTGCGATACCAGCGACTATCCCGCTTTATGTATGCGTGCCCATCATCGGGTGGAGAACGATACCTGCCAGCTGTTTGTCAGTAAAATGATCCGTTTAATACAATCGTAATCCTATGAGAATATTCATTATCAGTAATTCCTTGACCAATGGTGGGGCCGAAAGGGTAGGGGCCAACCTTGCGAATATCTTTGTCAGGAGCGGCCATGAGGTAAGTCTGTTTACGGACTTATCCCAGCCAGCGACCTATGCTATAGACACTGCCGTGACCTGTTATTCCTGGAGGGGCGACCTATATAATAAGGTATACAAATGGTTTTATGCCATTCGCCTGATTCATCGTCATATCAAGGCGGACCATCCTGATATAATCCTCGGCATGATGCACCTCTGTTCGATTATCGGTCGGGTAGCTGCGGTTCATAGTCATGTGCCTGTCGTTCTGACGATCCACCATGCAGTACACCATATGTCTGTCCGTTACTCCCTGATTACCCGTTTAGCCGACCGGTGGATGCCCTTGTTCTTTTCTGGTACGACGGTGCTCACACGGGTGGATGCAGACTATTATAAGAGCCATGACATACCCGTCTTCGTCATGCCTAATCCACTTACCTTCCAACCCTCTTTGGTCGTTCCGAAGAAAGAAAAGATGATTCTGGCGGCAGGTCGACTGTCGGCTGTTTACATAAAAGGGTGGGATTTGCTAATCAAAGCCTGGTCGATGCTGGTAGCGGATTACCCAGAATGGACACTGGTCATTGCGGGCGATGGCAGTGAGAAGGATAAACAGGCGCTACGAGAAATGATTCCCGATGAACGGGTGTGTCAACGTGTTCTTCTGGTTGGCCATCAACGGGATATGCTCCCTTGGTATCAGAAGGCAGCGGTTTTCGTGCTGAGCAGTCGTAGTGAGGGAATGCCCATGGTGTTATTAGAGGGGATGAGTCAGGGGTGCGCCCCTCTTGCCACGGATAATGATGGCCGTACCCGGGAGATTATCACGAACAGTGGGGAAGGATTAATCTGTCATCCTGAAGTGACGTCTCTCTCGGAAGGACTAAGAAGTCTTCTTACGGGTGATATCTTGCGTACCAGACTCCAGCAGGGAGCCCTCCGCCGTTCCTCTTCTTTTTCTCCCGATCGGATAGAGCGACGATGGGAGGATCTGTTCATTTCGTTAACCAATAAACACGGAGGATGATGGCGGTACAATATATTCTCTTAACGTTGTTCTTTATCCTGTGTGTAATCATATCGGGATGTGGACGCAGAAAGCAAATGGAGTTCTTGGCTTTCTCACTGGTGGTATATACGTTGCTCATCACCTTCCGTGATGCTGCGGTATGGTCAGATACCAGGGGGTATATGACGAGTTTTAAGTTTTACACCAAGAACCTCTACGATTTCTCTTTTCATGATACGATTGTAGGATATACCGAACGGGGATTCTATATGATCGGTGTGGTTGTAAAGACGTTCACTCGCGACGAACGTGTCTATCTCTTTGTGGTGGCAGCCATCAGTATGGTCATGCTTTTTACCGATTTACGTCGCTATGCGGTATATCCGCTGATGGTGCTCTGTCTGTACATGGCCCGTTTTGGCTTCGGACGACATTTCGTGCAGATCAGGGCGGGCCTGGCTATCCTCATGGTGATAGCAGGGATGCGGTATGTCACCAACCGACAGTTGTTGCGTTATCTCGCAGTGGTTGTCACGGCCTCGTTCTTCCATGCCAGTGCACTGATAGCCCTGCCCGTATATTTTCTCAACAGCATAGCACTGAGAAAGAAACATGTGGTCATCATCCTGGTCGTGGCGTGGATCATGGCATCTGTCAATGCCACCTATATCAGAAGGAATGTGACAAGGTGGTCTGTGCAGACAGAGATGGCGCAGTCGTATACCAATATGAAGAACACACAGAAAAGTGTGGGTAGAGGGCTTCATAACCCCATGCTTATCTATCAGTCGGCGCTCTTGCTGTTGCTGACCTTCGGTGAGGGGAGGGTGCGGAATCAGACTCCTCACTATATCACGCTGCGTAACGGTTATCTCTACTCCACGGTATGGCTCATCCTTCTGTCTGAGTTCCATGTGCTGTCGGCGCGCGGCTCTACCATCACAGCTACCTATGAGTGTTTTTTCTTACCACTCTTCTTTGGTGCAGCACGGGGGAACGAACGGATCATCTCCATCCTCGCGCTGTATCTCTATGCGGTCATATGGCTAACCATTAATATGAATAAATAACATGATTCAACTTTCTGAAGAAGTTAAGAAGTTAAGAAGTTAAGCCATATGTCATGTAATACATCATTCTATCAACAAATGTAATGGCTTAACTACTGTCCGCAGGACGAGCGAAGCGATAACTACTTTAACTACTTAACTATAAAGACGTTGAGCGAATGCGACTGTCTTGCTGATGAGCTTCAGCGAATAAACTTAAATAACATGAGAATACTATTTGTAACTAACGGTCTGCAGTCGGGTGGAAGTGAACGGGTTGTGTCCATGCTTGCTAACAGACTGGCACAACGGAAACACGATGTGAGTGTGATATGTGTAAGGGGAAAGGAGTCGTTTTACCCCATCCATCAGGATGTACACCTGTTCTTCTTGGATAAGGAGCAACACTGTGATAGTCTGTGGAAGAAGATGTTGTGGATACGCTCCTATGTCCGACGAATGAGAATAGAGGTGGTGATCGCCTTCATCGTCAGGGTGTATGGCTTTACGATAGCAGCGCTGTTGGGATGCGGGGTGCCGGTGATTACCTCAGAGAGGAACGATCCACGGAGTTTTAATCTCCTGTCTCGGTGGATCATGCGTGTGTTCTTGCCGCTAAGCAGTTGGCATGTGGTGCAGACAGAAAATATTAAAAGGTATTACCCGCCGTTCATACAACGAAAGACGACAGTCATTCCTAATCCGGTATCTCCCAAGGTGCTGGCACAACCTGCTATCCAGAAGAGGGATCTCCTCATCAGTGTGGGAAGGTTAGTACCGCAGAAGAACCAGCAGTTACTCATCGACAGCTTTGCCGCGATTGCCGACAAACATCCTACCTACCAGTTGGTGATCTATGGCGAAGGACCGCTGCGTGACAGTCTGCAACAACGGATTCGACAGTTAGGCATGGAGGAGCGCATCCCGTTACCTGGACGAACGAAGGACATCATCAAGCGTTTGGCTGAGGCGCGTATCTTCTGTTTGTCGAGCACCCATGAGGGAATGAGCAATGCAATGATAGAAGCGGTGTGTGCAGGACTGCCGGTGGTGACAACCCGTGTGTCTGGTGTAGACGAACTGATTACCGACGGGGAGAACGGACTGGTGGTGCAGGAGGATATATCTGCTTATTCAGCGGCTCTCGACAGATTGATGGAGGACAACACATTACAGGAACAGATGGGAAGGAACGGCAGACAACGAGCGGAATTCTTTGACTTAACCAATATTATCAAACTATGGGAAACAATCATGATGAAATCAAGAAAGACAGACCGACACTGTCGGTACTGATGGCGGTCTATCATCGTGACCGCAGTGATTATCTCGATCGGGCACTGAGGAGTGTGTGGGATGAACAGACCTATCGTCCGGAGGCTATCATCCTTGTAGAGGATGGAGAATTGGATATGCCGCTATACAGCACCATAGCTCAGTGGAAGACGAAGATGGGCAGTGTGCTACGGGTGTTTCGCAGTAAACGACACGTAGGACTGACGAAGTGTCTGAATATCGGTTTGCGGCAGGTACGTACCTCCTTGGTAGCACGTATGGACAGTGATGATATCTCTGTGCCCGAAAGGTTCGAACAACAGGTGGGGTATCTGCAGCAACATCCCGAGGTGGATATTGTCGGTGGGGCAACGCAGGAGTTTAGTCATGACTGCGGATGTCTTGGCATTCGTCATTATCCGCTCACACATGAGAAGATGAAGAGATACATGCTCCGTGCCTGTCCGTTGTCACATCCCACGGTGATGATGCGCATGCGGATCTTCCAACGCGGACTGAAGTACGACGAGCGTTTCACCACCAGTCAGGACATCGCGCTGTGGTTTGATGCCGTAGCCAGGGGATTCCGTATGGGTAATCTCGATGAGGTGGTGCTCCGCTACCGGCGGGAAAACGAGTTCTATGCCCGTCGTTCTAAAGAGAAGGCACGCAACGAGTGTATGATCTATCTCAGGGGCATCTACCATGCCAAGGGACTGTTCTCTCTGGCCTATATCTATCCCTTGGCGCGCTACTGTCTGCGCTTGCTTCCCACATCCCTAATCAGGGCAGTATATAATAGTGGTGTTCGTGATGTTTTGTTGAAAATGTAGTTTTTTTAAACGATAACGTTAGATAATTGATAATGGAAAATGAAAAATGGAAAATGAAAAATTTTAAACGATAACTATTGTGTAATTGAATTAGCCCCTTGGGGCGACAGAACATAGGAGGGATACGTAGGCTCCCGTGAGGGTACGTAAGTCCCCGTCAAACGATAACGTTAACGATAATGATAACTGTTGTATAATTGAATTAGCCCCGTAGGGGCGTCACAGCATAGGCGGGGGCGTAAGCCCCCGTGGGGGTGTTAGTCCCCGTGGTGTGCATTAGTTGACTTAAGTAAATGTGAAAAAGAAGATGGAAAAAGGAAAATTATTCGTCCGGTTATTGCGATCGGCATTGTGGAAAGAACATATCGGTATCGACTGCCTTACCGACGAGGAATACGATGGTATGATGCAGTGGGCTCAGCAACATGCGGTGGAAGCACTCATCGGTGAGACTCTCATCAGGAACAACGTGACACTGAGTCGTGAACGGGCAGCACGCCTGATGGGAGTCATCAAGATGACGGAAAGGGAGAATATCCGGAAACACCTGCAACTTACCGAGATAACCGAATATCTTAAACAATGGAACATCGGTTATCATGTGGTGAAGGGACAGGTATTGGCCACCTATTATCCTTCTCCACTGATGCGCCGCTCGGGAGATATCGATATCTTCGTGGCAACAGATTATCACACTGCAGTAAAACAACTGGCGCAGTTAGAGGGGATGACTTGTTGTAAGGGGAATGAGAAGGGAAAGCACCAGGTGATGGTGCGGGGAGGGGTGGTCTTAGAGTTGCACAGAAATCTGTTGTTATTGGCAACGCCAAGACATCGTAGGGCATGGCAATCATTCGTCAGCGCCATGCTACAGGATGAAACCTATGTTGTTATCAATGGCTGCCAGGTACGTACGCTGCCATTGTACGGTCATCTCGTTTATGTTTTCATGCATCTGTACTTCCACCTGATAACAAGTGGGGTGGGCCTGCGACAGTTGTGCGACCTGGCCATCCTGTTACAGTGGGGAGTAAAAGAGTGTGTCGATTGGGAAAAGGTGATGACGGCAGTAACTTCCTTCGGTTGCAGTGCCGCCTTTCGTGCGGTAGTAGCTTGTTGTGTGGATGAACTGGGCGTTACGGCATCCTTGCCGATCATGTTAAATAAAGAGGATCACAGGTGGGGAAAACGTGTCTTTCGGAATATTCTTCGTGCTGGTAATTTTGGTTGTGCCCGGCGTGTCATTCGCACGCCAGGCCGACTGCATCAGATAGAAACAGCCGTTATGGTAATTAAAAACTCTCTGTCCTTCCTTCGTTTAGCTCCGCTGGAAACATTGATGAGAGCAAGAGTGATAATTGAAAATGGAAAATGAAAAATGGAAAATGGAAAATGATCGGAGCAGCGAGAGCAGAGATAAACCCTCATCCCGGACTTGATCCGGGATCTACACCGAATAATCACGGATGAGATTGCGGGTCAAGCCCGCAATGAGGGGGGAAAATCGATAATCGCCGAAGGCAATGAAAAATGAAAAATTGATAATTAATAAAAGTTATCGTTATCGTTAAAATAATTATCAATTTTCAATTTTCAATTATCAATTTTCTAACGTTATCGTTTAAAAATCTTCAAGATCTCCAACGTATGCTTTGCCCCTTCTTGCATGTTGAATACGGCATTCCATCCTAAGGCCTCCAGTTTCGTGGCGTTCAAAGAGGAGTTATCCATCAGGTTATAGGTAGCCTGCTCTTGTATCGAAGCCTTATCAAACAGCACCTCTTTACCATAGGCATGAGCAAAGGCCTCCGCCATCTCCCGGATACTCACGATAGCATCCTTGTTGGAGATGTTATACGCCTCCCCTTTCATACCATTCATAAGCACGCATAAGATAGCCGATGCACAGTCCGTGACATAACAGTATGACCGCAGTTGACTGCCGGTGCTCTTCATCACGATATCCTTCCCGGCTATCAGATCCCGTGGAAACTGTGATGATGCCCGTGAATCGGATGCCGTTACGGTAGGACCATAGATATGTCCTGGTCTTACGATCACCCCATCTAAGTCATACTCCTTGATATAAGCGATGCATAACGACTCAGCAGCCCTCTTCGCATTCGGATAAGATGCCCTGGGGTTGAGCACGTCGATATACCCGTAGTCCGTCTCTTGATATGGCTCTGCCGATGATTTCTTACCATACACCTCACTGGATGAGACATAAAGAAAACGTTTTAGTCCCTGCTCATGAGCACTCCTAAGCAAAGTGTTCAGTCCGATGACATTTGCCAATATCGTCTCCACCGGTGCCGCAGTGATGCCCTTCGGATCCGCCGGACTGGCCGCATGGATGATATAATCCGCCTTCACGGATAATGGCTCCGTTGAGGCAGCATCGTAATGTAAGAACAGATAGTCCTTACCTATTTCATATTGACAAAACCTTTGTATCACCCGTTCCCGGTTGCGCCCAGCAACCATAACGATGATCCCAGCATCTTGATATTTGTTCAGATACAACAGGGCATCCACCACGCACGAACCGATTAAGCCCGTTGCCCCTGTTACCAGCACGGAGTGTCCAGACAACAAGTGCAGGTTGGGCACCTGTTGAAGACTCCGTTCGACATCTTGAATATATAGTTCTGAATACTGCATTACTTCAACCAACTCTCTTTACTTGTGTGCATCGGAATCGCTTTACACAATGCACCACATTTGTACCACCAAATATAATCTTTTACTCGGCATTTTTAATGCCTAATAGCACTTCCCAATATCCATTTTTATCCTCACCCACACGACTAATAACACCTTTTCCCTTTAATACTGCAATATTGCGTGTGATAGTCGATCTATTAACTCCGACAATAGTTTTTAGTTCATTATATGTAACATGATTATCATTTATAATTGCTTTAACAATAGCTATTTGCGTTTTGTTAAGTTTTACAGGTGCATTTACAGGTGCATTTACAGATGCATTTACAGATGTTGCTCTTGTAGAAGGCACAGGCAGCACCAGTTCCACTTCATCAATATCCAGTTTGTTCAGCAGTTGCGGTTCACCCCAATTGGTTTCTTTCCATGCTGCTATGATCTTGGGAAATCCAGAACCAATATTCTCACCAAAACCAATCATCCGAAGCATATTCTGAATCTTGGGATTACGAGCCTTTGAGTTTCCACCTCGATAGATGGCCTCTACAGGCAGCTTCAGCAGTCCTGGATTGCGGAAACAGAGTCGGTCATCATGCTTCTCTATTCTCAGAATACCAGCATCCATCATCAGGTCGCAGTGGATGATGGCATTGGTAAAGGCTTCACGCACCGCCTCATGTTGTGGTGTATCATCGTTCCTTTTTCCTCCCTTTTCCAATTTGAATGGTCTTGGCAAATCAAACTGAACCTTTGGAGATACAATGCGGAAAAACTGATACAGGTTATTCTCCCAAAGTCCGTCATATGTTAGACGATCATGGTAACGTTCGTCACCCACCAGATGGCTCATATCCAAATAGTCCATACGGAAGTTAGAGAACCTGTCTCTTATGGCGAGCCCCTTTCCAAACATCATCAGGCCTGCCAATGTCAAGCCTTCCTTGCCTGTCTGCCTATCTTCGGTATAGCCACCAAGATTTCTAAGGAAAGTTTTATCATCGACTCTATTCCAAACATGGGTACTATTCTCCTGTCTGAACTCTGTTCGATACTGACGCAAGGAATCAGGATCAATATCATCCAGACCATAGTACTCTATCAGGATGCTATCGTTACCGTCAGCATTAGAGTCACGAATCATAGCCTTTACCTGAGCCTCGGTGCAGTGGTAGTCACCTTCGTTGTTACGCCTATACGTACCTTTATATACATTTCCATTTAGATAGATGGGCTTTGCTCTCCAGTCCGCCTGAGGCACATGGATGCAGACAATCTGTGCCCCATCCATATTCACTACCTCCACATCGCTGTCAACGAGAATGTTCTCATTCACCTTGTCGCTGTTGAGAGTATTCCAGAAGTCCGTGATGATCTTACGTGGTTCATCCACACCAATTATCTGGAATCGTTTACTAACGTCTTTCTCCTGCAGGTTTTCATCCACGCCAAGGAGAATCAAACCACCAATGGTATTGGCAAAAGCTGAATACGTCTGCCATACAAATTTTGGCACGTCAGACTTCGCTTTTTTGCATTCAAGTGTCACCCGTTCTCCTTTCAGCAATATCTCTTTTATTGTTTTCTCATCCATATTCGTATCTAGTTTGCAAATTTAATCAAATATCTCGTAATAATGAGTTTTGTTTACCCGAACAATGTAATTTGAGGAAAGATTCACATTGGTAAAATGAAGTTCTGCCAAATATTGAGAGACATTATTTGCAAGTAGAGGAAATATAGCAGATGAAAATGCTATTATCTTTTGACAGTATAATACGATGGTCTTTATCTGCAGTCCCCGCTATTGTAACGCAGCCCTTTTCTGGCTTTTGTTACTTCAACCAACTTTCTTTACTTGTATGCATCAGTGCCTTTACGATCTCGATATCCTCTACCGTCGTTATCTTGATATTCTTTTCCGAGCCAGGTACGATATGCATCTCGTTCTCGCCGATCTCCGCAATCAGCGTGCATGATGCCACGGAATTTGTGATACCCAATTCCTTTGCCCTTTCGTGAGCGGCGATGATATTCTTCAACCGGAACGTCTGTGGAGTCTGGGTTCGTATCAGGGTATCACGTGGGATGCTCGTGCGAGAAGTAAAGCCGTCCGGACTCTGCAGTATCGCCTCCCTGCACTGAATACCTGTGATGGCATAGCCGTATGCTTTGCAGATGGCTATGTTTGAAGAGATCACCTCTTGCGACAGCAACGGGCGCACCGCATCATGAATGAGTACAAGGTCCTCACCGTCACATCCTTGTTCTTGTAGTCCGTAGATTCCGTTGTGGATCGACTCCATTCCCGTATTTCCACCTGGGAATATCCATTTCAGTTTGGTGATATTAAATTGGTTGGCATACGACTGCAGCACGGTCTCCCATCCTTTCAGGCATACCACGGCGATGCCGTCGATGTCCGGGTGCTGTTCGAAACATTTCATGGTATGGATGATGATGGGTGCCCCATCAATGTGCATAAACTGCTTGGGGATATCTTGCCCCATTCTGTTGCCGGAACCCCCGGCGATAATCAATGCGTAATTCATGATTTATTATTTGTCAATTCTTAATTATCAAATTTTCATTTTCCATTTTCCAATTGCCTTCGGCGATTATCGTTCGCGACTCGGCAAAGATTAAGCAAGCTTATCTCTGCTCTCGCTGCTCCGATCATTGCCTTCGGCGATTATTGATTTCCCCCTCCTCATTCCGGCCGCCGAGCCGGAATCTCATCCGTGTTTCTCCGCAGCAGATCGCGGATCAAGTCCGCGATGAGGGTTTATCTCTGCTCTCGCTAATCTTCCTGCTCATAATAATACGAGTAGTCGATGCCCTTCATAAAGATCTCACGGTCATCGATCTTATCCGTCATGGCTTGTTTCAGCAACTCACGAATCTTGGTGCTGTCCATCTGACTCTCTATCATCGCACTCAGATAGTCGTTCTTGTTGATCTTGCTCCAGTCCACGCACAACCCCAACCGTTTCTTAAAGATCTGGTCGAGCCACATGCGTGTACTGCGACCATTACCTTCCATGAAGGGATGTGCCACGTTCATCTCCACATACTTGTCCACAATCTCATCAAAGGTGTTTTCCGGCATTTGCTCTATTACCTTGAGGTTTTGTGGCAGATATTCTGCCAGACAAAACAGGGTGTTCCCTTTAGAGATTGTCTTTGTGCGGATCTTTCCTGCAAAGTCATACAATCCGCCGAAGATATACGCATGGATCTGTTGCAGTGCCTTGACGGTCCCGATATCTTTATCAGCCACCATATTACTCTCAATGAAAGTATAGGCCTTCTTCTTGCTGCGCCCGTCGATCGTGTTGTCGCTGTAAGTGAACCAGTCGAGGAAATCATCTGTTTTTTTGCTTGGAAATGCTTTTACGATATCTAAAATATCTTCTTGTGCATAACAATCCGTCTTATATTTCTTTCCATCACTGGCAGATAATTTCAGTTGACTACATTTTGTAGTCAACTCATTATTTGATTTTTTTAAACGACTTTTCAAGACGCTCCAATACTTTCGAGGGTTAGGGCTTTCAGTAATAGCCTTTGTAATGTCTACGATAGAAAACCACCATTTAGAATGTTCCTCATCCCAAACGGCACGTACCTCATGGTCGTGATAGAATCTGATTGACTGTTTGCTCATAAGATAATAGTATTACTGCCAACAGAAGGGGACTTCTGCCATAGCATTATCCACGATAGTACCGAATTTACAAGGACTTCTCATACTACGATAATTTTCGTTACGACTTTCTCGTAATACTGCAAAGATAAAGAATAATCATCAATTATCCAAATAAATTATGTTGGAACATAATATTCAATGAATAATTGATAATTGATAATTCTCAACTACACAATAGTTATCGTTATCGTTAACGTTAACGTTATTATTGCCTGTCCCCGCTATTGCAGTTATCGTTAAATTAAAGAATAATAGGGTTGGGTCATCAAGATACACTATTTTCATTGTTTCTCAATTATGCCTATGCATTGTTTTCAATAATTTCCCAATGGCCACTATAGCCACTACCTACGTACTTAATATGAGTGAGTTTAATGATATGTCTCTTTATTGTTTTGGATGTATAACCACTTAATTTAGCCAATTCCTCTGTAGTAATTTTAGGGTTTTCCCTGATCTTTCCTTCTATCCATATATCAAGTGTTTTCTCTTGAGGGACATCTTGAGGGACATCTTGAGGGACATTCATGGCTGAAGGGACGATCACCTCAAATGCAGTCAACGTTGATACGTCAAAAACAGCCTCTTTGTTGCCATTATCATAAAGCATATCCTGTAGTTTGTACTGTACTAAATTTGGTTGACAGTTTATTTTTTTATTTCAATACAGGTTTACAATCCTTTTTATTTACATTATTACATCTGTGTTCTTCTTATTGCTAAGCGAGTTGACACATGGAACACTCTG
>Ga0256405_10001006_pt1 | contig 84170 bp, 63 predicted proteins | sample RumenRJG_02DNA_FD_189096 | JGI IMG/M metagenome (GOLD analysis project Ga0256405, IMG submission 189096) | Bovine rumen microbial communities from Lethbridge, Alberta, Canada - RJG_02 | ecosystem: Host-associated > Mammals > Digestive system > Stomach > Rumen | place: Canada: Alberta... | reverse complement strand
TCCATCGCAGAAGATAAATTTTGAATCATAAAAATAAAGGTTTAATGGGTTAATAATATGGGGTCCCACGGATGTTGTTTAGACAAAAACATTAAAAACCCCTTGACGTTTGTAGCCCTGCGGGCTTTTGTGCCTTAGTTCGCTATGCCGCTCGGTGAGCGAACTCCCCGTTCTGCCTATCGACCTAATTCATACTCCTTTTGGAGTACAAACGCCTTCGGCAATAAACCTAAAAAACAATTTTCATTTCCTCTGATTTTTATCGTTCACGAATTAACCAAATTAAACGAATTTTATAAAATTGTTTTGTATGTTTATTGCCTTTGTATGCTTTAACTCGAAGAGTTGTGGGCTTAGATGATAAAAGCCATCTGGGAGTTTACTCACAAGTGGGTTTTAGCAGCTAAGTACGCAAAGCGCAAAGCGCTAAAGCATACAAAGGTGTTTTTTATGTTTTTGTCTTATAACAAATTCAGTCTCTCGATAATCCGAGTCCCTCTATATTTTAGGACACATATAGGGAGCTATACACGTAAATGCAGGTTTTCCGTTTTACGAGTACCTCGAAAACTCGCGACAATTTCACGCCACTCGCGCCACTGACAATCAACGAGTTACAAAAAGCTATGAAAAACTTGTCGCGCGCTTGCATTAATCCTTGCACGACTTCGCGCGCAGCGCTCGTATGGTGCTGCATATTATGCTACGCTCCCCCCGTAGCAAACAGCCTTCGGTTTCGGTTTACTCCGGGGCCCCCTTTGCAATTATATGTTCGTTTTTTTTGTGTGTGTTTTGTGACATCAATCCGTTAGAAAATACAAAAATACAAAAAAAATGGCATATAAATTTGCGTATGTCATTTTTTTTGTGTAACGTCGGTCCTCCCTATTTATAAAATATAAACAGGGTCCCACCGAAAATACGTTCGCATATTGCCGGACATATACTAAGCACCGCGGACATTTTTTTTGAAAAAGGGACTAAAGTCCCTGCTTATCAGGATATAGGACAACTATCCGTGAGCAAGCTCCCAATAGCAGTCCAATACCCTAATAAATGCGATAAATCGCTTTTTTTCAAAAAAAATGCCCGAATGTTTGCGTATGTGCAAAATTTGTAGTATCTTTGCAGCGCAAAATGAAATAACCAACACTATGCCAAAGATTCTTGAATATTTCGGATATCATTACAAAATGGATTAAATTCTTCGTATTGAGGCAAGCAGTAAAAAGTACAACCATTAAAACCAAATTATAACTATGAGCAGACTTTGTGTAATAGGAGCAAAAGACGCGGGTAACTGTACTGTGGATTTGCAGTTTAGCGACCAAACGACCCGCCGAGTGGATATAGGTGACTTCATCCGTCGTCACCCTCATCCGCAGTATAACAAGTATCTTGACCCTCGTAATTTTCGCCGTTTTGAGATAGAAGACGGTAATATAGTGTGGGGCAAGAGTTGGGATTTGGTATTCCCGGTAGAACAGTTACACGCAGGTGTAATTGAGGATTAAAGCCAACGCTGCCACCGACAGCGTTAAAAAGCGGTGAGAATAAAGACATATTGAAAAAGGCATTCATTGACGATAAAAGACGAAATAGTATTATACAAACCTAATGAGCAGTTTCAATTGGAGGTGCAACTGAAAGACGAGACTGTTTGGCTCAATGTAAACCAGATAGCATTGCTGTTTGACCGTGATAGAACGGTTATTTCGAGACATATACGCAACATATATAAGGAGGGCGAATTGGATGAAAATATCACATGTGCAAAATTTGCACACATGGGTATAGATGCCGACCAAGTATATAATTACAAGTTAGATGTTTTGAGGTGCCCTATTGGTATTACAAAAATAGAGTTAAATTACTGATAGTTAACTGATTATACACTTTGATATGCCAAATTGGCATCACAAACATAAATCGCATGAACGAATTAGTACAAATACAACAACAAATCTATTTAGTTAATGGAGAACGTGTGATGTTTGACGACGATCTCGCCAAATTGTATGGTGTAGAGACAGCGCAACTAAAACGTGCCGTTAAGCGCAATATAGAACGTTTTCCATCGGATTTTATGTTTGTTGTTAAAAATGCGGACATACAACACTTAAAATCTCAGTTGGGAACAACAAAACGTGGAGGTAGTCGTTATGACGCATTTGCTTTTACAGAATTAGGTGTAGCCATGCTAAGTTCAGTACTGAATTCACAAGCGGCAATAGATATCAATATTAATATCATGCGTGCTTTTGTAGAACTGCGGCGTCTTACACAACTTGCGGCTACCAGCTACCAGACTTTGCAGCGCGAGATTGATGAGGTAAAAGATTACATAGAAGATATTTTGAGAGATCAAAATGACATAAATGAGGAGCATAGTGCCCAACTTGAGGCAATCGGAATGGCTTTAACTGAATTGCAAATGCAAAAAAGAAAAGAAAAGCCAATAAGACCAATTGGTTTTAATGCACCTCAGTATAACGAAGATAACAAATAACTCTCGTCACTCACTGACGTTAAACAGGAACCCAGGTCTGCCCTCACCGACAGCGTAAAAAAGCGGTGAGAAATATATAGACATAAGGCGCAAAGCGTTGCGCGATAACATAGCGTAATAAGCCATAAAGCTATAAAAATACAAAAAAAATGGCACTTTTATTTGCAAGTGTCATTTTTTTTGTGTAACGTCGGTCCTCCCTATTTATAAAATATAAACAGGGTCCCACCGAAAATACGTTCGCATATTGCCGAACATATACTAAGCATTGCGGACATTTTTTTGAAAAAGGGACTGAAGTCCCCGCTTATCAGGATATAGGACAACTATCCGTGAGCAAGCTCCCAATAGCAGTCCAATACCCTAATAAATGCGATAAATCGCTTTTTTTCAAAAAAAATGTCCGAATGTTTGCGTATGTGCAAAATTTGTAGTATCTTTGCAGCGCAAAATGAATCGTGCCCTTGTGACTAAGAAAGTTTTGCAGTATTTAGCTCACGCCGAGGGTATATGTCTTTCGGGATGGGGGTAAATACGGACATATTGAAAAAGGCATTCTTAGACTTATATGAAAGACGAAATAGTATTATATCAACCTAACGACCAACTATCAATAGAGGTCAAATTGGAGAATGAAACTGTATGGCTCACACAGCAACAGATGGCCATGCTGTTCAATACTACTCGTAACAATATCACGCTGCATATTGGCAACATCTTCAAAGAAGGGGAACTGGACAAAGATTCAGTATGTAAGGAATCCTTACTAACTGCCGCAGACGGGAAGGTATATAAGACTAATTTCTATAATTTAGATGTCATTATTTCAGTTGGTTATCGTGTTAAATCAATCGTTGGTACTAAGTTCCGCCAATGGGCTAATAGAGTAATTAAAGACTATATGCTCAAAGGTTATGCAGTCAACCAGCGTTTACTATCTATGGAAGAACGGATAGACAAGAAGTTCCACACCATAGAAAACACATTAGCCGACCATCAAGAAAAGATAGATTTCTTTGTCCGTACAAATGTACCGCCGGTAGAGCAAGTCTTCTTTGAAGGAGAGTTCTTTGCCGCTCGGGTGCTTCTGGAGAAATTGATTAAGACAGCTAAGAAACGCGTGATAATAATAGATCGGTATGTGGATGCCGCTACGTTTGAGATGTTAGATGTGCGTGCGGAAGGAGTAACGGCTGATCTTTATTCGGATAGCGAGTATAAGTCTTTGCGCGACATGCACAATGCTACAAAAGGTTTGCGGCCTGTGAATACGCACAAGTGGTCAACACCCTCGCACGACCGATGGTTGATAATAGACGATAGTCTGTATCATTGTGGACATTCACTCAAAGATATGGGAAAGAAACTATCCGCTATCATGCTTATGGGTACGACTCCAGATGCTGTATTGAAAGAAGTAAAATAACTTATCGCTGGCACCGACAGCGTTAAAAAGCGGTGAGAAATATATTAAGATAAAATATATTAAGATAAGACATATAGGCGCAAGCGTGCACCTAAAAAAAGCGTAATAAGCCCAACTTGATTTTCTGAAAACTGGACACTTTTAGAAAAATCAATTACTTATTCAAGTACGGTTTATGCACGCTCACGTATTAGCGTGAGTTTTCCGTGCATTTATTTGAATAAGTAAGGTAGTCCAGAACCTCAGAAAGTCAAATGAAGCGAACGAAAGCGCACGCTTTTATTGTACTATATAATTAACTAAAAACTATATTTTATCATGAAACAAAAACTTTTTACCCTATTGCTCGCTGTAGCAGCCAGCGTAGGAACCATGTTCGCCTGGGATTATGAACAAGTCCAAATCGGCGATTTGTATTACAACCTTGATGCCACCAACCAAGCGGTAGAGGTGACTTCGCAAAATAGTAGTTATCCATATTGGTCAGCTACAATTGCAACTGCCAATATCCCCTCTTCGGTGGAATACAATTCAGTGACCTATACCGTCACAACCATTGGAGATCATGCTTTCCGGGGTTGCACCGGTTTGACCTCTGTGACGATTCCCAATAGCGTCACAAGCATTGGATATCGTGCTTTCTCTGGTTGCACTGGTTTGACCTCTGTGACGATTCCAAACAGTGTCACAAGCATTGGAGATGATGCTTTCTATAGTTGCACCGGTTTGACCTCTGTGACGATTCCCAATAGCGTCACCAGCATTGGGAGTTATGCTTTCTATGGTTGCAGTGGTTTGACCTCTGTAACGATTCCCAATAGCGTCACAAGCATTGGAAGTTATGCTTTCGATGGTTGCAGCAGTTTGACCTCTCCCGTTTATAATACACATGTATTTGCGTATATGCCGACTTCTTATTCAGGTGCATACACAATTCCCGATGGTATTGAATCAATCGCAGGTGCTGCTTTCTTTGGTTGCAGCGGTTTGACCTCTGTAACGATTCCCAATAGCGTCACCAGCATTGGAGATTTTGCTTTCCAGAGTTGCACCGGTTTGACCTCTGTGACGATTCCCAATAGCGTCACAAGCATTGGATATCGTGCTTTCGCTGAATGTACCGGTTTGACCTCTGTGACCATTCCCAATAGCGTCACAAGTATTGAAGGTGACGCTTTCTATAATTGCAGCGGTTTGACCTCTGTGACGATTGGTAATGGCGTCACAAGCATTAATTATAAGGCTTTCTATAATTGCACAGGCTTGACCTCTGTGACGATTGGCAATAGCGTCACCTGGATTGGAAATAGTGCTTTCTATAATTGCAGCGGTTTGACCTCTATTACTTGCGAGGCTTTGAATCCTCCAACTCTTAGTTCTAATGTTTTCTTTTCTGTGGACAAATCTATTCCTCTCTATGTTCCGGCAGAAAGTGTAGAAGCCTATCAAACAGCAGACCAATGGAAAGATTTTACCAATATTTTACCTATTAGCCAGCAAGGCATCGAAGATGTACAAGGGAATAATGTACAATGTACAAAGGTTGTTCGTGACGGCCAGATCTACATCCTCCGCGGAGAGAAGATTTACAATGCGCAGGGTGCGCTGGTAAAGTGACCAAGTACGCCAAGTGGGCAGTACCAAGTACAAAGGAACAAAGCGGGCGGCTCAGTGAGTCGCCCGTGTGTTGTATTAACAGTAAATATACTTAAGATTTTTGCAAATGAATTTGCATATTTCAGAAATATGAGATTATTGGATTCGGGTTCCTTGCGCGTTGTATTTAGCACCGTTTTTGATGATGTAGAGGACGCCGTTCTCAATGACCTTTGTACATTGTACATCGTCACTTTGTACATTCTCTACGCCTTCCTCTGACGGGTCGAAAGCCATACCTTCGATACGGACATTACGGAGACCGATATACTTGCTGTCTTTGACCTCAGCGTAGTCATGCCAAGGGAGGATACGAATATGGAGGGTCTCTCCGGCAGGGATAGTGAGGGTTGGAGTAAGGTCCACGTGCTCAATCACGCGGGAAGGCATGTTACGTTTCTCATAGATAGTTGTTACGCCGGTGAACTCATCGCCGAAGCCGGTATTAAGGTGGTAGCACATGGTAGAGGTACCATCGGCAGCTATCTCCATCGCGATGCGGGTGATACGTACGTCCATAGCAGCCGGTGCTGTGACAGCGAAATCGAGGTAGCGGTTAGCGTTCTCGTCAATCTCACCTGCAGGCCACGGGGTACGTGCAGAGCCATCCGCAGAGTTATGGAAACGCGCAAGAATAATCGCAGTTTCATCGCCGTCCACGAAATAGTTCTTCGAAGCGTTATAGTCGATACAAGCCATCTGGCTCATGGTGAACTCCGCGCTGATGGGACCTTCTACTACCGGGGCAGGAACAGGTTTGGCACCGATAGTCCAGAAGGCGCTGACGGCTGCTCCTCCGTCCAGAGAGATAGCATTAGCTGCTACCGGCACGGCTACAACATGCTCACCCGAAGTGACATAGACGGTATCCAACTGCTCACCGCCTTCGGTATAGTTGGCACGTACAAACACTTTCCGGAACATCGAACCGCCGTTATACGAAGCTTGAGCAGTTGAAGCGTAGTTCTCCTTGTCGAGCGAAATCTGCAGGTTCGCCGTTGCAGTAATGGTCACATTTCCGGCTGCGGGCTCAAGACCATAACCGGTGAGCAGGAACTCTTTGTTCTGCGGTACACCGCAATAGGTCTCGCCGATGGCGATAGAAGAGGGGTTAGCAGAGATGTCCGTCGGGATATTGATATGCTCTGCAAGGATGCCTGCGTTCTTGAGCATCTGCGCTGCGGTACGGGCTACGAGATTACCTCCCATGGCGTTGGTGTGGGTCTTATCACCCTCACAGAACAACAGACTCATACATTGGGTCTCGCCGTAAGAGAGATAGAGTTGGCGAGTAGCCTCGGTGAGGTTGATGAACGGTACGTTCTTCGCTTTTCCCACCTCACGCATAGCGTGTACATAACTCATCGTGGAGTCACCGGCAGGCAGGCTCTGGTTCTCGTAGAGAACACCGTTCTCGATCTTGGAGAACTTGTCACCGAGATCGTGCTGACCATTACGGCGGATGTCATTACCGTTGAAATACGCACGGCAGATAGGACCTACCAAGATCGGCGTAACACCCATAGCACGTGCCTCATCGATGAAATGACCCAACATCTCACGATAGGTGGTCTGCGGGTTCGTACCGCGTGCATCGGAAGGAGCAGGGAGACCGTTGGCTGCACAATAAGCAGCGTACTCCAAGTTGTCCATACCGTAGGTCACGGTACCCTCGTCGTTGTGAGCAAACTGGATGATGAGGTAGTCTCCGGCACTCATCTGGCTCTTTACGGAAGGCCAATAAGCAGCTCCGGTGTAGAAGCCACGGGTGTCGGCTCCCGACTTACCACGGTTATTAACTGTGACGAAAGCCGGATCGAAGAACGAACCGAGGTACATACCCCAACCTCGTTTATCCGTCGTACTCTCATCATACTCCGCCATCGTTGAATCGCCGATGGTGTGTACTTTGATGGCTCCCTGCATCATCGGCAGGCAAAGCATCATGGCTACGAAAATCGATAAGATTTTTTTCATGGTGAATAAAATTATTAAATTGTTAAACTGAAAGTTTCCAAATACGGCGGCAAAAGTACAATAATTCGTGCATTTATGGGCACAAAGGTACGACTTTTTCTGCACATATGCAAGAAAAAAATTAAAAATTAAAAATTAAAAATGCAGAAAAATCGCTCAATGCGTGATTTTTTGAGCAAAATATTTGCGTATATGCAAAAAAAGTAGTACTTTTGCAGCCGGACAAAATGATTATACCATGCGAAAGAGTTTTTGCTTATTTTTCTTATTCATCGTGTTGTGCTCGTGCGGGCATAAACAGATACAAGTGACGGACTGTACGACGGAAGCTATCAAGGTAGATGCTTCTTGCGACAGTCTGCAGGATCAATCGTATTTGGAGCAGTTGGCTCCCGTGAAAGCCGATTTGGAGCGTGAGATGAACGTGCAGATCGGTTACGCGCCGGAGGAGCTGTGGGTGAACGGTCCGGAGTGCCCGATGCTGAACTGGGCAACGGATGCGTTATGGGAGGCTGCTAAACGTGCGTACGACGGACGGGTAGATATAGCCATCGTGAACATAGGCGGGATGCGTTGCAGTTGGCCTGCCGGTCCTATCACCATCGGAAACGTGTTTGAGTTGATGCCGTTCGATAACCGCTTAGTGGTACTGACACTCAAAGGCGAAGATGTGATGGCACTATGTGAGTCCTTTGCGAAGTACGGCGGTCAAGGCGTAGCGGGAATGAGAGTTAGACAAAGGACAAAGGACAATGGACAATGGACTAAGATAGAGGTGACGGTAGATGGTAAGCCGCTGAAAAAAGAGGCGTTATACACCGTAGCTACCAGCGATTATTTGGCAGGAGGAACAGACCACATGGATGCCCTGACACACTATGTGGAGCGATGGGATAGCGATCTGCTGATTCGGGATCTGTACTTAGAAGCAGTCCGCGAGCAAGACACCATCCGTGCTGCCGTGGACGGAAGAATGGTCGTTGGTCGTTAGTCGATGGTCGTTGGTCGTTGGTCTGTCAGCGAAGCGGTCTGTAATCTTTTAGAAAATCCCTTTTCCGGTGATGTAAGCGCCTTCGGAGGTGATATCCATACGGATGGTAGAATGAAGACGGAGAGGTAAGTTATGCTCCACGTGACCTACAGGAGCATTGAAAAGAACGGGGTAGTCGTATTCTGCGACTGCCTCTTTTATAGTCTCATAGACGGTACAACCCATGGAAGGATCGTCCTCACAATCGGTGAACTGCCCTACTATCAGTCCGCTGAGGTGCGCGAGGACACCGCTCATCTTGAGGTTGCGGATCATGCGGTCGATATGGTAATGACGCTCACAGATATCCTCAATAAGGAGAATCGGGAACTGCTTGCGGAAGAGCTGGTCACGCAGTCCGTAACGCGTGCCTTGCAAGCCGTACAAGACGGAGAGGTTTCCGCCCACGATAGGTGCGCACGCCGTACCGTAATGGTTCAGGGGGTGAGCAGGCCAATAATAATCCATGCGCTCATCCGCCAAGAGGCTTCGTAACGCGCGTATGGGCTCGCTGTCTTCGGGCAGCGTAGCGATATGTTTGCACATGATGCCGTGTATAGAGAACTGGTCGCTGTACGCCGATGCCTGATGGAGGGCGGTGATGTCGCTAAAACCGATGATCGGTTTATGAATAGGCGGCACTTGGTCAATGATACGTTGTAGCCCGTAGCCGCCTCGGGAACAAAGGATGAAGTCCACGGAAGGATCCCGCAGCGCCTCGATGATATCCGCCAAACGATCCTGATCCGTACCCGCAAATCGTCCCCATTGGTCGCGTGCGTGCATGCCTTCACTCACCTCATATCCCCAAGAGCGAAGACGCGTTGCCGCGCCTTCGATATACTGGGGATCTATTACACCCGAGGGAGATATGATGCGGATGTGATTCAATGTACGAAGTAAAGATGTAAGATGTACGATTTACATCTGCGGGGCACCTTCGCGCAGGACGCGTGCGATGATATCCACTGCTTCGTCGATGACGGGCTCGGTATGCGTAGCCATGAGGGTCGTACGAAGCAGACATTCGCCTTCGACACAAGCCGGCGCGATAACCGGATTGACATACACGCCTTCCTCGAACATCTTCTTACCGAAATAGAGGGTGTCGAGCGTCTTATAAGTGAAGATAGGCACGATAGGCGTCGGAGCCTCGATGATCTTCACGCCGTTGGCGAGCAGTTGTTTCTGGAAATAACGCGCGATATTCATCAGTCGCTCGGGTCGCTGGGGATCCTTGATCAACTGATGGAGTGCTTCGAGCGCTGTAGCTGCCGAGCAGGGAGTGATCGAGGCGGAGAAGATGAAGGGACGGCTCACATGGCGTAACCAATCTGCTACGCGGTGAGAGGTCAGCATACATCCACCGATGGACGCCAAGGACTTGGAGAAAGTGAGCATAGTGATGTCCACTTTATCGGTCAAGCCGAAATGCGCAGCGGTACCTCTACCTCCGGGGCCAAGGACACCAAAACCATGCGCATCGTCCACCATCACGCGTGCTCCGTATTTCTCAGCCAACGCACATATCTCAGGCAGTTTGCAGATATCTCCGCGCATAGAGAAGACACCATCGGTGATGATGAGCTTACCTGCCTCCTCGGGAATGGACTTGAGCTGACGCTCCAGATCCGTCATATCCGAGTGACGGTAACGCAGTACCTTGGCGTAACTCAGACGGCAAGCATCGTAGATAGAGGCGTGGTTCTCGCGGTCATTGAGGATATAATCATCCTTGCCGCAGATAGCGGAGATGATAGCGAGGTTCGTTTGGAAACCGGTAGAGACGGTCATCGCCTCCTCGTAACCCGTGAACGCTGCTATCTCGCGCTCCAACTGAAGGTGCAGATCGAGCGTACCGTTCAGGAAACGACTACCGCTCACACCTGTACCGTATTTATCTAACGCCGCATGTCCGGCTGCAATAACTGCCTCGTTCTCCGTGAGGCCGAGGTAGTTATTGGAACCCAACATGATCACACGGTGGTTCTCCATCTGCACAACAGGTGCTTGACGGCTCTCCAACTCGTGGAAATACGGGTAGATACCCAATTTGCGGACCTGTTTGAGGGTCTCAAAATGGTCACATTTATCAAATAAATCCATTGATTGATAGTTTAGAGTGTAGAGTTGAGAGTTTAGAGTTTAGAGAAGCTTCTCTCAACTCTCAACTTTCAACATTCAACTTATTAAAGAACGTTAAGTTCTTTTAAGATCGCGGTGGTTTTGCGGACAGCAGCCTCGGACTCGTGCAGTTTAGCGCGCTCCTCATCGCTGATGTTCAGCTCCAAAATCTTCTCAATACCGTTCTTACCAATGATACAAGGTACACCGATGGTGATGTCCTTCATACCGTACTCACCTTCGAGGGCAGCGGAGCAAGGGATCATCTTCTTCTGGTCCTTGATGATAGCTTCAGCTACGGAAGCAGCCGCAGCACCCGGAGCCATCCAAGCAGAGGTACCGAGCAGACCGGTCAGGGTAGCACCGCCTACCATCGTGCTCTTAACGACATTCTCCAACTCCTCTTTCGACAGGAACTCGGATACATTGATACCCTTGTAGGTAGTGTAGCTGGTCAGAGGGATCATAGTGGTATCACCGTGACCACCGATTACGAAACCGTCTACATCGTTAGCGTTGCACTTGAGAGCTTGGCTAAGGAAGTATTTGAGACGTGCGCTATCGAGAGCACCGCCCATACCGATGACGCGGTTACGCGGCAGTTTGAGTGCATGGAGGGTCAGATAAGCCATCGTATCCATCGGGTTAGAAACAACAACGAGGATCGCATTCGGGCTGTACTTCAGAACTTGGTCGCAAACCGATTTCACGATACCTGCGTTCACACCGATGAGCTCCTCACGGGTCATACCCGGTTTACGGGGCAGACCGGAAGTGATGATCACTACATCCGAACCGGCAGTCTTGCTGTAATCATTAGTTACACCCTCAACTACGGTATCAAAGCCCATGAGCTGAGCCGTTTGCATGATATCCATAGCTTTACCCTCAGCAAAGCCCTCTTTGATATCAATCAGACATACTTCATTGGCTACCTCGTTTACAGCCAATACATTTGCGCAGGTTGCTCCAACGTTTCCTGCGCCCACAACAGTTACTTTAGACATAATTTTGTATTTTTTAAATTTATAATAATCAAACGTTATTTTTTTACAAAATTGTAAAAGCGTGCAAAATTACTGCTTTTTTTTTATATATGCAAATAAATTTTTCAATTTTTGCCAAAATCAAGCTATCCATGGTCTTCACGGCTCCTTGCGTTGCTCTTCTGCTCTTCCAATAATTGCGCTCATAAATTGCGTATTTAGAAATTCGCCGCAAAGGTACTACTTTTTTTTGAATTACGCAAGAAAAAAATGCGAGTTTGAGCCAAAAGTGGTCATTTTTATACAACTTTGGCTCAAACTGGAGATTGGAAGACTAAAAAATGGGAAGATTTGCAACCAAACATGGGTACGTAACTAACTCAGACCTGCATCGACTCTTTAACGAGTCCAATTCGAACCCGCGCCTAATGTTACCCCAAACATACCCAAAGGATACCCCAAGGATACAACCCTATTTTTGGTAAAAAGGCAACAATTACTATATATACTACGTATATATACTTTTTGTCATGCATTTTGAATAAGAAAGGTGCTCAAATCGCTTAAAATAATAGAATTTATTCTATTTTTTACAAAAAAATCCATTTTTATTTGCATATATGCAATTTTTGTAGTACCTTTGCACGCTAATTTGATATAAAAATGAAAAACAAACGAAACATAGTAGGCGCAGGAATAGTGTTGTCAGTACTGATGACGCTCCTATGCGGATGTCAGGCGCTGGAGAAGAAACAGCAGGTAGGAGCCGTTGCCGAACTGAACGGACAGTACCTCTACCGCTCGACCTTGGATTCGTTGACCTTGGGTCTGAATAGCGAAGACAGCCTTCGCGTGGTGCAGCAATATATCCGCCAATGGGCGCAAGACATCCTGCTCTATGACAACTCCACCGCACGCACACATCGCGAGATAGAAAAGATGGTCTCCGAGTACAGACGCACCTTGTACGCGCAGGCATACGAAGACCGTTTGGTAGAGCACCGGATGCCTAAATCCATTCCGGACAGCGCCGTACAGGCTATCTACGACCGAATGCCCGACCGGTTTATCTTGGACGAGAGCATCGTCAAAGGCGTGCTGCTGGTCGTGCCCAACGACGCGCCAAACCTCTCCAAACTCAAACAATGGTTGCTTAAGATCGGCACCGAGCGGCAGGAAAGAAAGGAGAAGAAAAACTCCAAAGCCACCAACGTTCTTGACGACATCGAGAAATACGTCTATCAGAATGCCAGCGGCTACGAGCTCTTCACCGACCAATGGACAACCGTAACCGCCCTGACGAGACAGATGCCCGTGGAGCGTGCGGACTTAGAGACGAAACTCAAATACGGCAACCGGATAGAGATCTCGGATTCGACCCAGACCTTTATTCTGCAGGTGACCGAGAAACATATGCGGGGCGAGAAAATGCCGGTGGAGTACGCCCGTCCGCAGATAGAGAAAATCATCCTCAATGCCCGTCGTGTGGAGTTCCTCCGCAAAGAGCGCGAACGACTCTACAACGATGCCGTGCAGGAGAAGAAGATCAAGTTCTTTGATTAGTTGAGAGTTGAGTGAAGTTGATAGTTGAGTGAAGTTGATAGTTGATAGTTGATAGTTGATAGTTGAAAGTTATGAAAAAATATAGTTTTACAGTTTTAATGACTTTGGCGCTGAGCATCAGCGTCTATGCCCAGATGGCGATCGACGAGGTGATCTGGGTAGTGGGTGACGAAGCTATCCTGCGGAGCGAAGTGGAAGAAGAGCGTATTCGTGCGCAGTACGAGGGACAACAGATCAAAGGCGACCCATATTGCGTCATCCCCGAACAACTCGCGATCCAGAAACTGTTCCTCCATCAGGCGGAACTCGACTCCGTGGAAGCCAACGAAGCTTCCGTGAGCCACCAAGTGGACATGCGTATGAACTACTACATCAGCCAGATTGGTTCGAAAGAGAAGATGGAGGAGTATTTCCGCAAGACCAGCAGCGAGATCCGCGAGGAGATGATGACCACCGTTCGCAACCAGATGATCATCCAACAGATGCAGCAGAAACTGACTTCGAACATCAAACCGACCCCTGCCGAGATCCGCCGGTACTTCAACAACCTGCCGATGGACTCTATCCCGATGATGCCCGCACAGGTGGAGGTACAGATCCTGAGTTTCGAACCTCCTGTGCCGATCGAGGAGACCGAACGCGTCAAACAACGTCTGCGTGAGTTCACCGAACGCGTGCAGAACGGCTCGTCCGATTTCAGTATGTTAGCCCGTCTCTACTCCGAAGACACCGAGAGTGCCAAGAGAGGCGGTGAACTGGGATTTGTAGGCAAAGGGCAGTTGGTTCCCGAGTTCGCTGAGGTCGCTTTTAACCTCAACGACCCCAAACGGGTAAGCCGCATCGTGCAGACCGAGTACGGCTATCACATCATCCAGCTCATCGAGAAGAAAGGTGACCGTATCAACTGTCGTCATATTCTGATTCGTCCGCGTATCAGCGCTACTGATAAGATCAACGCTATCGAGAAACTGGATAGTATCCGGCAGATGATCTTGGCGGACAGCCTGATGTTCGAGCAAGCCGTCATCCGCTTCTCGGAAGACAAGAACACCGTGATGAACGCCGGTCTGATGATCAACCCCAATACCGGTAGCAGTAAGTTCGAGTACCAAGAGTTGGCTCCCGAGATCTCCAAACAGATATACGGCATGAACGAAGGCGATATATCGCAACCCTTCGTGATGATGGACCAACAGAAGAACCGCGAGGTCTGCGCCATCGTCAAACTCAAAAAGAAAACAGACGTTCACAGAGCTAACCTGACGGACGATTTCCAAACCATCCGCTCGATGTTGGAGAGCAAACTGAGTGCCGAATATATCCACGACTGGATCCTCAAGAAACAGCAGTCCACCTTCATCCAGATCTCACCCGAATGGCAAGGATGCGACTTTGAGTACCCGAATTGGATCCACTAAGCAGCAATTAAAAATTAAAAATTAAAAATTAAAAATTCACAAAGGGTTAATGGAGTTTTGTGCAAAACATAAGAATCCGAACGGACATAAGAGTTGGTATATAACTCTTAGGACGCTTTGTACATTGTTCATTATGAATTGTACATTGAGCGTAAGCGCTCAGACCTTGGTCTATCTGGAGCACTCGGAGACCCTTAGTTTTGACCAAGACCGTATAGCCGACGCACAGATCCTGAACGGCAATGTGATCTTCCGTCATGACTCCGCTCTCATGTACTGCGACAGCGCCTATTTCTACGAAGGCACGAACTCGCTCGACGCTTTCGGACATATCCGGTTTGTACAAGGCGACACCCTGCAGGGATTCTGCGACAAGCTCTTCTATGACGGTAACACCAAGTTAGCCCGCATGAGGCAGAACGTGCGTCTCGTACACGGACGCGAAGACGAGAACCCCACCGTCCTCACTACCGATACGCTCAACTACGACCGTATCACCAATATCGCCTATTACTACTCCGGTGGTAAGGTCAAAGACAGTCTGAACATCCTGACTTCTGTCCGCGGGAACTATCAACCCGATCATAACTTAGCGGTCTTCAGTATGGAGGTGCTGCTCACTAATCCGAAGTTCACCCTTTCCAGCGACACGCTGCGGTACCGAACGGACACCAAGGTAGCCGACATCATCAGCCCTACCACCATCGTCTATGAGAAAGAGACCACTATCCGTTCTTCCCGAGGATGGTATAACACCGATAATGAGCTATCCATGCTCTTGGACAGCTCGGTAGTGGAGCACGCAGATGGTAAGTCCATCACCGGTGATACTATCTATTACGACAAATCCATCGGTTTCGGTCAAGTCATAGGCAACATGGCGATGCGCGATACTATCCAGCACGCTACCCTCTACGGCGAGTACGGCGAGATGTGGGAAGAAGGAAGTCGAGGATATGCAACCGACAGCGCACTCATGGTCGACTGGTCAGACAGCGCACACATCGCTTATATCCATGCCGACACGCTCTTCACGGAAGAGATAGCGTACCCGGACAGCCTATTAGCGATGGACAGCACCATCACAGACAGCACTTACCGCCGTATTCGTGCATTCCACGGAGTGCGCGTCTTCCGCGACGACATGCAGATGGTCTGCGACTCCATGGTCTATCTCGGTTCGGACTCCACCATCTATCTCTTCACTAATCCTATCTGTTGGAGCGATAACCAGCAGATCTCCGCTGACAGCATGAGGCTGTATATCGCCAATGGAGCTATCGATCATGCCTTGGCTATTCAGAATGCCCTTTGTGTGATGCACGACACCTTGGATCTGTACAACCAGATGGGCGGCAAAGAGATCACGGCTTATCTCATAGACGGAGAAGTCAAGTTAGTGGACGTGAGCGGAAATGCCCTCACGATCTATTACCCCAAAGAAGATGACGGTGGATATATCGGTCTGAACACCACCGAGAGCAGTTTCATCCGCGTCTATATAGAAGACCAAGAGATCCAACGTCTGCGGTTTACCAAAGAGACCAACGGTGTACTATACCCCTTGGATCAAGTACCCGAACTGACCGACCGGCTCGCCAATTTCTTCTGGGAAGAGGACAGTCGTCCCATCAGCCCGGAGGACGTATTTCGTAGAACGAAATAATTTGTGATTTGTGATTTGTAATTTGTAATTTGAAAGATATGAAAAAAAGTATTGTAACATTACTATTAGTATGTCTGACCATGGGATCATGGGCGGTAGAGAAACCGAAACAGGGTTTTGGTTTTCAGATCAGTTGGGCACAACCGATCTTGCGTATTAACCGTCCGGGACCTTCAAAATTGAATGACTCGCTGAAGGTGGCGATCAAGATGAAAGGTTTCAAGGTCGGCGTAGTGTATGATGCCAGTTATATTGCGGGTTTGGGTAGTACGATCGGTTTGAACTACACCTTCGGTGTCTGTACAAGTAAATGGTATAATAATGAAAACCTGTATAACATTCCCTATCCTCGTGACCGCTATCATATCACGTACCATCAGTTGGAGTTGTTCGTAGACTGGCAGTACAAGTTCGAGATTGCCCGTGAGACATATCTGATCTTGTACACGGGTCCGACGCTGCAATGCGGTATAGATTTTGACATGCGCTGGGATCATCAACATAACGAAGATCGAGAGGTAGAGCATACTTACTACGACGGTTATAAATCTGACGAACAGGACGAGTCGTTCAAGCGGTTGAACGTGACCTGGGGTGTGGGAGCCGGTTTTCAGTACCGCCGTTATTTCTTACGAGGCGGATATGACTTCGGTTTGATCAACCCGTATAAGCATGCTGATTTCTCCAATGAGACACATACCCGCGGACGTCTGGATCAATGGAACATCCGTTTGGGTGTATACCTTTGGTATAAGGATTAATGATACCTAAAGACGTCATAGAACGGATTCACACGGCAGCCAAGATAGAAGAGGTAGTCGGTGATTATGTCACGCTGCGTAAACGCGGCGCGAACCTCATTGGGCTCTGTCCTTTCCACCACGAGAAGACAGGCTCGTTCACCGTCAGCCCCTCTAAAGGCATCTACAAGTGCTTCGGTTGCGGTGTCAGCGGCAACGCTATCGGTTTTGTCATGGAGATCGAGCAATGCAGTTATATCGAAGCCGTCAAACAACTTGGTAAGAAATACCATATAGACGTGCCCGAACGAGAAATGACCGCCGAGGAGCAACAACGCCAAGATGACCGCGAGTCGATGTTCGTAGTCAATGATTTTGCGAACCAGTGGTTTCAGCAACAACTCTGGGAGACGCAGGAAGGACAAGCTATCGGTCTCAGTTATTTCCGCGAGAGAGGGCTGAGGGACGACATCATCCGTAAATACCAGCTCGGCTACTCGCCTGAGAAAGGCAACCCATTGGCAAAAGCGCTGCAAGCCAAAGGATTCAAAGAGCAGTTTATCATCAATAACGTGGACACCAAGATTGGTGTCGGCGTAGTGGGTAAGAGCGAAGATGGCAGGCTGTATGACCGTTTCCGTGACCGCGTGATGTTTCCGATCTTCACCGTCAGCGGCAAACCCGTTGCTTTCGCAGGACGTATTCTCAAAAAGAAAGAAAACGTCGGCAAATACGTAAACTCGCCCGACAGCCTCATCTACTCCAAGACCAACGAGCTCTACGGTCTTTTCCAAGCCAAACAATCCATCGCTCGAGCCGACATGTGTTACCTCGTAGAGGGACAGATGGATGTCATCTCGATGCATCAATCAGGTATCGAGAACGTGGTAGCGAGCGGCGGAACGGCTTTGACCAAACCGCAAATACGCCTTATTCAGCGCTTCACCAGTAACATCACCGTGCTCTATGACGGCGATGCCGCAGGTATTCATGCGGCGTTGCGAGGAATAGATATGTTCCTCGAAGAAGGATTCAACGTGAAGGTCGTTCTTCTGCCCGACGGAGAAGATCCCGACAGCTACGCTCAGAACCACGACTCCACCGAGTTCATCCGTTATATCGAAGAGCACCAGACCGATTTCATTCGCTTCAAATCCGCCCTGCTGAGCAAGGATGCCGGAGACGATCCGCAGAAACGCGCTTTGCTCATCAAAGACATCACTTCCTCCATCGCTATCATCCCGGATATGATTACTCGGCAAGTCTATATCAAAGACAGCGCCGAGAGACTGCATATGTCCGAGAAAGTGCTGACCAATGAGGTGGTCAATCTCCGCCGCAAGAAAATGGAGGAGCGTAACAAAGCCAAAGAGGACGGTTCGTACGCCGAAGAGGGTGCATCCTCTTCCGAAGAAGCCCCTTCGTCCCCTACTACCCCCATAGACACTCCTACTGTCCGTGAGAGTGCGCCACTAAGCGGACTTGCAGCCAACTACTACAACCTTATGCAACTGGTTGTGAAATACGGCGAACGGCCTATTGAGGTGGACGGAACGGTCTATTCGATAGGAGACCTCATCATCCTCACTTTAGAGGCAGACGAGATACAACCACCTTTACCCGTCTACCAGACCATGATTGACGAGTTCAAGCAGCACTCCAAAGAAGAGGGATTCAAAGCAGAGACCTTCTTTAAGTTTCACCCTGACCCGCAGGTCTGCAAAATGGCGGTGGAGATGATCGCCGAGAAATACCGCGTAGCTGACTCCGACTCCGAGAAACGCATCGGTGAACTCGTCACACGACTGCTGTTTGAGATCAAACTGACGGTCATCAACATCCAAGTGGAGGAACTGGAGAAAAACCTCAAGTTAGCACAAACTAACAACGATTGGAATACCCAGATGGCGCTGCTCAAACATCAACCGGAACTGTTAGAAGCACGCAACGAGATCTGTAAGATCCTCGGTAACCGCGTGATAAATATATAAGATTATGCTATTTCAAAGCATCGTATATGGACCTATACACAGCCGACGTTTAGGCATCAGTCTCGGCATGGAGCTGATGCCTCTGGAGCATAAGTTATGTTCCTTCAACTGCGTGTACTGTGAATGCGGTTGGAACGAACCCGTCCATCAGCCCAAACTGCCGACCCGAGAAGAAGTCAGACAGGCTCTGGAGGAGAAACTGAGCCAAATGGTAAATGATACATGTCCAAATGGTACTTCTCTTGATGTTATCACTTTCTCCGGAAACGGTGAACCGACCCTGCATCCGGATTTCTTAGGCATCATCGAAGATACCTGCGCCCTGCGCGACCGGTACTACCCTTCCGCCAAAGTGTCCGTCCTCTCTAACTCTACGCAACTGGCTCGACCCGATGTCGTCAAGGCGCTGCGTCTATGTGACAACCGAATCCTCAAACTCGATGCAGGCACAGACAGGATGATGCGTCGTATTGACCTGCCGGTGAACGAAGACCTGACGGTCGCTACGCTCATAGAGAGACTCGCGCAGTTTGATGGCGATTTCACCTTGCAGACCTGTTTCCTGCGTGGCGAACATAACGGACAACCCATCGATAACACCACACCCGAAGAGTTAGCGGCTTGGTACCAAGCGGTTGATCAGCTGCATCCCAAACAGATTATGATCTACGTCATAGACCGTAAGACCCCAGAGGAGCATCTGACTAAGATTCCCCGCGAGGAGATGGAACGCATCGCTGCTCCCCTTCGCGCCAAAGGCTATGATGTCATCATCAGCGCCTAAATGCATAAATGCGAAAATAAGAAAATGCCTAAATGAGTAAATACCTCGTTGCACCAATGAACTGGGGACTCGGTCATGCGAGTCGATGCATTCCCCTCGTACGCCGTCTCATCCGTGAAGGGCACGAGGTCATCTTGGGCGGAGACGGTGAGAGTCTGACGCTCCTTCGTAAGCATTTTCCAAAACTCCGATATACCTATTTAGCCCCGCTTAACCTGCGTTACAGCGCAGGTAAGAGCCAAGTGTGGGCAATGCTCAAAGCCCTGCCGAAACTGTTCTTGTGGTCGCTCAAAGACCACGCGATGCTGAAAGCTGTTCTGCGTGAAGAACCGATAGACTACGTCCTCTCCGACAACCGTTTCGGGCTGTATATCAATCGCCCATCGACCAACGACAGCCCTTGCATGGACCATCGACCATCGACCATCGACCAACGACCAACAACCATCTATCTCACCCACCAACTGCACATCATGCTTCCACGCCCTTGGCGTTGGTTAGAACCCCTCGTAGCGCGCCTACATGCGCGTATATACACGCGTTTTAATAAGGTCTGGGTGCCCGATTATGAAGATGCAGACAAAAGTCTTGCCGGCGAACTCAGCCACATGAAAGGACAAAGGGACAATGGACAAGGGACAATGGAATACATCGGTCCGCTGAGCAGGTTTGAGGACTATGACCGCTCTCAGGACAATCCGATTGCGCAGAACTACTCCGTCGTAGCCGTTCTCTCGGGCTTGGAACCGCATCGGACGCTATTAGAGAAAGAGATCGTCGCTCGTTACTTAGACACAGACGAACAAGTGCTCATCGTGCAGGGACTTGTCAACCGACCCAACACGCGTTTCAAACGGAGAAACATCACCCTCGTTCCATCCATAACCGATACCGAATTGGTACCCGTTCTGATGAACGCCAAACATATTATCGCCCGCTCCGGTTACTCCACCATCATGGATCTGCAGGCCCTCGGTTTATTGCCCTCCAAGAATGAGACTCCAAATACCCAAATAGAACTCATTCCGACCCCGGGACAGCCCGAACAGGAGTATTTATCGGCATATTTCGCTGAAAAATAACATAAAAAAGCAAAAAAATGCAAAAATATTTGCGTATGTCAAAAAAAAGCAGTACTTTTGCACGCTTTTTCGTCAGTAAACACTCCGCATGGTCTCCCCTCGGGACGTAAACCAGCGAAGCGTTTGCGGACCGAAGAGCGAGAACACGGCGAAAATTCATATGAGCAACGTAGTTGCGAATCGTATTGAGCCGTAGTTCGCGCGAGGTGCCATCGTATAACGGTTAGTACTCAAGATTTTCATTCTTGCAATAGGGGTTCGATTCCCCTTGGCACTACAAGACCTTCCTAAAGTCAACATTCCAAAGCCAATCCTCTCAAGGCAGCGGAACAGTAACACAACCGTCCGCGAGTCGGACACAAAAAAAACAACAAAGATGGCAAATCATAAAAGCTCTTTGAAGCGTATTCGCCAAACGGCAGCACGCAAAGCACACAACCACTATTACGCTAAATCAACTCGTAACGCTGTGCGCGACCTGCGCAAGACTACTGACAAAGTTGCAGCTACACAAGCTCTGCCTAAAGTAAGCTCGATGCTCGACAAATTGGCTAAACGCCACATCATCCACGTGAACAAAGCTTCTAACCTCAAGTCGAAGCTCGCACGTATGATCAACAAAATGGCTTAATACGCACATTAAGGTCAAACGGAAGAATCGCATTGCGGTTCTTCTTTTTTTTGCATATTTTTGTACGATTATTTTGATATTTCAAAAAAAAGTAGTACCTTTGCACCGAATTTTGATACAATCATTAAGATGAACGAGAATAATATCCCTATTGTAGATTGTCCGTACGGCGATTATATGATCGGCGACGCAAGTGGCAAACTGATGAACGAGTACGGTCGTTACCCGTGTAAAATCAAATGCGGTGTGTACGCGTTGTTGGTGCGCGGAACAGCTCATGCGACCATCAACGTAACCGAATATGACTTTAAGGCAAACGACATCCTGCTCCTCGAACCGGGCAGTTTTCTGCTCATTCGGGAGTTCTCGGAAGATGCATTGGTTTATTGGATTGTGTTCGGCAGTAAATTCTTGGAGAAACACACGATCAACAATCGTATGTCCTTGACCTCCCTGCAGCTTCATTCACCGATCATCAGCGTCAACGATAATCATAAGGAGGTACTCTGCTCAATGTACCAGACCATCGTAGCGGCGCTCAATGCCGAACCCACGATGTTAGACAGCGAGAAGATGGTACATATCTTCAATCTGCTGCAAACGAGTTACAGCAAATATGCACACGAGCAGGACGAGTACCTCGTCAAGCCCTTAGACCGAAAGACGGAGATCTATCAGGATTATTGCCAATTGGTGCTGAAACACTATCACGAGTGGCATCACGTGAGCCAATACGCTGACGCTATGCGCCTGACCCTTCCGCACCTCTGCTCCACCATCAAATCGGTAGGAGAAAGAACGGCAGGTGACATCATCATCGAAGCCATCATCACAGACGCCAAGAGTCAACTCAAAATCACTAATCTGCAGATTAAAGAGATTGCATTGAACCTTGGTTTTGACAACGTGGCTTTCTTCAACCGATTCTTCAAGAGCCACGTAGGAGTGACGCCTAAAGCCTACCGTTTGGCTTAAGGCATCACTCGTGGGTTATTTCGGGAGCAACCATACGAAGGAAGGGTTCGGGCAACGGTAAACGGTTCGGACCTGTCGATTGACCGTACCGGTTGCGCTTGAAATCGCCGTTCTCTTCCTTACGCTCCTGACCGTCGATGAACTTGGTGACGAGATAGATATAGAGTCGCTGCCAATCCTCCACAAGCGAGGTAGCCTGCGAACAGGAATAGTTGGTCAGGAATGCTTTAGCGTCTTCTTCGCTCAACTGAGCTACTCTCTCATCCAATCCCGGAATCTGGGTATTGAACTTCTCATCCCATACTTGCTGTTTCTCACGGATATGCGGATACATCCGGCTGTACTTGGTGTATGCCCAGTTAGCTACAAGGTTGAACGTCCACCATGCACTCGTGTGAGAGAAGGTATAACTATCTCCGTTCCCCTCCTTAAAGCACTCCGGTACACGCGTAAGACAACTGTACATCGGCGTATAGCACGAACAAGCAGCATCATCCACACCGAACCAGAAGATACCATAGGGGTTATAACTTCTCATCTGCGATACAAAAGACCAAGCCGTCTGCTGCGTAGCCGTTGGACGCTCGTACCAGTACTGCAACGTATCCGTACCGTTCACCGCGCACTTGAAGCCCAAACCTCCGTAACGCAGTTTGCTATTCCACGGACCGGCATCCGTACCCTGCGTAATATCCAGCGGCGTTCCTTTGTATTCGTCACGCATACATTCTTTAACATCCTGCACGGTCACTTTCTTATTAGGAATGATCCACAACGGCATATGCTCGCCGGCATCCTTACCGTTCGTCTCGCGGAAAGTCTTACCCGTAGCGTAATCCAAGTACTGATCCATCTCGTCGGAGAAATGACGGAAGAAAGACCATACGCGTGCTTCGCAGACATACAGACCGCTGAAATCGAAGGGGTTATAAGCCGCTTGGAACGAGAACTCCTCGTCTTTGCCGCTGAAATATCCTTTCTCACGAGCAAAAGCAATGAGGTCTTTGTCCCACATCCAATCTCCCTTGCATACGCAGTTCAGTTTCTTCTCGATGAGCTTCTGTTGTTTCGCCTGCTTGGCGCTCATCTTCACTTTCATATTAACCGGCAGGGTCGTGATACGCGCCTGATTAGCATGCGCTGAAATCGCATTGTCCGGAATACGAACCGCTACCCAGTTTGCCCCTTTCTTACCGGGACCTTTACCGATGAGATCCATGATCCAAATCTCATTCGGATCACCGATAGAGAACGACTCTCCCTCGGAGGCATAGCCGTACTCATTAACGAGCGTAATCATCCAATCAATCGCTTCACGGGCAGTCTTTGAGCGCTCCAAAGCGATGTAGATAAGACTTCCGTAGTCCACACCCACAGTATCCCAGAGGGCTTCCCTTCCGCCCCATGTGGTCTCACCGATGGTGACCTGATGCTCATTCATATTGCCCACCACGGAATAGGTGTGAGCTACTTGGGGAATCGTTCCCTGCGAACGACCGGTATCCCAGTCTTTGACCTCTCGTACCGCTCCCTCTGGATAATCCGCAGCGGGAGAGAAATGCAGAAATCCGAACATTCCATAGGAGTCAGCAGCATAAGAGATGATGGTGCTACCATCTGCGGACGCCTCTTTACCGACTAAGAAATTCGTACACGCGAGTACTGTCAACGGCAGTACCAATGCAATCATCACTAAAAACTTTCTCATAACAAAGTGGGATTTTGAAGTGCAGACATACGTGCATCACGTTTCTTGAGAGCAATCTCGTATGCCTGACGGTAGTATTTGTAGAAATGTTTCCATTCCGCTTTCTTGGCTACAGCAGCAGCTTCCTTGCGAGCACGCTCTACCTCTTCGGGTGCAAGGTGTGCAAAACGGAGCACATCTTCCGCTATCTTCTCAGCCACTTGGTCGTAGTTGGAGTCATTACGCTCAATCACATCGACGCCAAAACGCTCTTTCTGCTGAGCCGCCCAAGCTCCGAAACCTGCCAGCGAGGTAGTGATCGTCGGCACATGGAACGCACAGGACTCCAACGGAGTATAACCCCAAGGCTCATAATAGGAGGGGAAGACCGTGATATCCAAACCGATCAGCAGGTCGTAATAGGTCTTACCGAAAAGAGGATCGTGACCGTCCAGATAATAGGGTGCAAAGACCGCAGACACCTTGCCTTTACGGGTCGGAGTTCTATCTAAATAAGGCACCATCACAAAGATTACTATCTCCCGTTCGGGCTGACGGCTCTGATGGATCTTCTGAGCTAACTTATCCATCGCCGATGCAAAGACATCTATACCTTTGTTTTTCATCTCCAGACGACCGGAAATACCGATGAAGAGTGCATCTTCCGAAATCTTATCGTTCAATAAGCCCTCTGCTACTCTGCGCAGCGTTTCACGAGCCTCAGCACGTTTCTTATCGAAGGCTTTGCCTTTGGGCACAAAAGTCGGTTCAAAGCCGTTCAGCGTCTCCACATCTACCGGCTTATCAAGCAGCTGAGCACACTCACGGGCAGTGATGGGACTGACCGTCGTGAAGCAGTCCGCATGATGCGCAGCCTGTTTCTCCACCGAGTGTTTGGAAACCATATTCAGCTCATACGCCATCTGGTCTCCGTTATACGCCTCGAAATAGTCGTAGAGCGGTTTGCCGTTTCCTGCAATGGAACGACCGATACCCGTAGCGTGCGTCGTAAAGAGCGTAGCTATCTCGGGGCAATGATCCAGCAAATAGAAGATCGAGAACGCCGTCTGCCATTCGTTGGAGTGCGCACAGAAATTGAGTTTCTTGCCTTTACCCTTTGCCTTCGAGCGATTTTTCTCTACCAAGAAGCGATAGAGACTCTCCATCACCATTCCTGCTGCACAGCCGAACAGACAAGACTCGTCATAGTCGCCGTACGCCGCATGGCTCTGCACTTGGAACTTTTTCCAAGCCCAGCCGTATATCTCGTCCTTCTGCGACCAGAGCGCATCGAACTTAAGCAGGATAGTGATCGGTTCACCAGGCACCATCCATCGTCCTACACGAACAGGGATATTGGTCACCTGAATCTTCTGATTAGCCACAAGCCAATCTTTGAGAAGTGTCTTGTCTTCTTTAAAGTATATATCACTGTGGTCACCAAAATCAGGACCGAAAAAGAACACTTGATCCGGGTGCTCCGCCTGCATAGAGGCGGCACGCGTACTGAGAACGGCATAGATTCCGCCTACACGGTTGCACACTTCCCACGATGTTTCGAAAATGTAATCTGGTTGCATATTATTTTGGGTCATAATCAACGGCGAGTTTGGAAACGCCGGTGAGGGTATTTAACTGCTGAGGAGTTGTAATAAACTTGTTATTATCCGATCCGATGAAAGGCATATACCATACACCCGTCGGGGTAGCCCAATAAATACGGTTATCCTTCGTGTCCAGCGTCATAGCCAAACATTCAGCATCATCGATCTGTACGCGGTACGAACCATCGGGATTGGAGATCCAAAGACCGTCCGCACGGTAATACAACTTACGGCTTGCAATATGGAAGCCCTTGATACCGGGGTAATCCTCCGCCAATTCCGAGAGACGCACCAGATAGCCGTTATACTCTTGCAAAGTATCCTGCTCCCTATGCAAGAGCATCGCATCCGTGGTGGGTTTATACATCTCTGCCCGATCACCGAAAATACGCTGACGATAGTCCTGCTCTGCGGTACGGATGAGCAAGGAGTGAGTGGCTTGATCCGAGACGATATAGGTATTCTTAATCTCAGTAGTAACTCCGTTCATCGTCACCGTCAGCCATACAGGTGCTTCGCCCATCTCCTGCGTAAAATAGAGATGCAAAGTGCTGTTTTTCATCGTTGTATCCTTCACTACCGCATAGTTCGTATTGAGCGGCAAGGTCCATTGATAATCCACGTCGTAGTTATAGGGATTATACACCTGTGCCGTAAACGTATAGTCCTTGTACACCACCAGATCCGAGTCCGAGCATGTGAAAGTCGGCACAGTATCATGGATCGTAATACTCTTGGACACCATCCATTTCTTTTTCTTATCTACCTTGAGCGTGATGGTATACGTACCGGGATTACGATAAGTATGGGTCGGCGATTTGAGCGCCACGGATGCACCGTCACCAAACGTCCACTCCCATTCTTCACCGGAAGAGGAGTGGTTGGAGAAATACACCGTCTGACCCGCACGAGGCTGGGCAGGGGAATAGGTAAAATCCACGTGGTTCTTCTTACACGCAATCAGCGCGCAACAAATGGTCAATAATATGTATATTTTTCTCATAATCATCGTTGGCTTTCAGCCAGTGAATATCTTGGTCACGCCTGAACCAAGTCATCTGACGCTTGGCATAATGGCGTGTGTTTTGCTGTATCAGTTCAATCGCTCTGTTCAGGTCATATTCTCCATCGAAACAGGCGAATAACTCTCGGTACCCGACCGTCTGCAGGCTATTCAGGTCCCTCTTGGGATAAACCGACCTCGCTTCCTCTACCAACCCGTCCTCTATCATCTGCAGCACACGGCGGTTAATACGGTCGTACAACTCTTCGCGGGGACGCTCCAAAGCCACCTTGACGATCTGAAAAGGACGTTGTACCCGAGTGTTAGTGCGAAGCGAGGAATAGGGTTTGCCGGTTGTCAGGCTCAGCTCCACGCAATGCGCCAAACGGGCAGGGTTCTGCTGATCCACTTCTTCCCAGTAGTTCGGATCCAGGCGCTGCACTTCCGCCTGAAGCCAAGTCAGACCGTGCTTCTCATACGACTCCTGTACGCTGCGACGGATAGCCGCCGGTACCGCAGGTAACTCATCGAGTCCGTAGCAGACTGCGTCAGCATAGAGCATCGACCCACCGGTCATAACGACGACCTCATGCGTCCGGAATAAATCCTCCAATACCCGCAAAGCGTCTCGCTCGTACTGACCGGCATTGTAGTCCTCCACCAACTCACGCGTAGCGATGAAATAGTGCTTCACGCGCGCTTGTTCTGCCTCAGTAGGAGCAGCCGTACCTATAGGAATGGACTTAAACACCTGACGGCTGTCACAATTGAGTATAGGACACCCATAGTGCTCCGCTACCCGCAGCGACAGTTCGGTCTTGCCAACACCCGTAGGACCGAGGATCAGAACAAGTGTCTTAGAACATTGTTCCATCGTCAAAACTGAGGTCCTGGAAGCCCTCTGCGTCGATATCACCCAGATCGTACTCGTCCTTAAACTCGTCGTCAAACATGAAATCGTCGTTTCCGCCCTTACCTCCTACAGCCGCTAACGGATCTTCGGACTTGAGCTGCTTAGGAGCTTTACCCTTAGACTCCACGCACTCTACTCCGTTCATCGTACCGGCTTTGATCTCCTTGAGCGAACCGAAGAAATAACGCTCAAACATCGGATCAAACACATAGATCAGACGCTGACCCTGCTCCTCAATGAGATCACTCAGGCGAGTATCACTCATCACCATATTGTCATACTCAAAGTTCTTATCCATCTCCACGAGAGTCACTTCCTGACCTTTCTCCCAATCCTCATTACAGAGGAAGAAAGAAGTCATTTGATCGTCAGGATAACCGACGGATTTGAGAATCGCCTCATGCAACTCCAGAAACGTAGCATCAGAGTCCGCTTCAAACACACGGCGGAAAGCAGGATCGCCTTCCTCACACGAAAAAGTAAATCTAAATATCATATTTCAACGTATTTATCCTATACCATTAACCATATTTTAATAAATCGGCTACAAAGGTACAACTTTTTTCTGAAATATACAAATAAAATGCATAAAAATTTGCGTATGTACGAATTTTGTTGTACCTTTGCAGCATCATTCGGTAAATACTATCATGGATACACTAATTTCTATCATCGGAGGGGCTAACATGGACATGTCCGCAACGCTCAACGGCGCATTCATTGCAGCGGACTCCAACCCCGGGCACATCGAAGTCGGCTATGGGGGCGTAGCGCGTAATATTGCCCATAACTTGGCACTACTCGGTGCACGTACTCAATTACTGACCGTTTTCGGAGGTGATCTCTTCGGAGGATTGATGCACGACTACTGCAAGCAACAGGGTATAGACGTACATCTGTCCGAACGCGAGTCTTCGCAACGAAGCGGTATTTATCTCTGCCTGCATAATCAGGGAGGAGAGATGATTGCAGCCGTAGCAGACACTGAAGCAATCCGCCTCATCACACCCGAATGGCTTGCCAAACGAATCGGAGAGATCAATATGTCCGAGTTCATCGTAGCGGACACCAACGTCACCGAGGATTCTATCCGTTGGTTGATGGAAAACGTGACTGCTCCGCTGTTCATTGACGGAGTAAGTAGCACCAAAGCCCATCGCGTGGTCAATGCACTCCGTAAATGCAAACTGCCTTATCTCCATACGCTCAAACTCAACCTCAAAGAAGCTTTAGCCGTCACCGAGACTGCCACCTACAGCGAAGCGGCTCAACAACTGCTCGACCTCGGTGTGGCACATGTGTATATCACGCTTGGAGCAGAAGGTGTGTATTGCCGCAACGCAGCGGAAGAATGGCTTTTTCCTATTCTGCCGGGCGAGATAGTCAACACTACCGGCGCAGGAGACGCTTTCCTCGCAGGAGTCGTCTTCGCTTATGCCAAAGGCATCAGTTTCCCGCAAACGGCGCAATACGGCCTGATGGCGGCTCGTACCTCGCTCATGAGCCCTAAAGCCGTGAACCCCGATATCGCGAACATATTACTATAAAATTAGATCATGAATAATATGAAAAATCCATATTTGAGCTTATCGCCGGAAGTAGCGAAAGCATTGGAAGAGGGTAAGCCTGTCGTTGCCCTTGAGTCAACCATCATCAGTCACGGAATGCCTTATCCGCAGAACGTGGAGACGGCGTTGCGCGTGGAGCAGACGATCCGTGATAACGGAGCCGTTCCTGCAACCATCGCTATCATCGGCGGCAAACTGAAAGCCGGTTGCACCAAAGAGGAGATTGAATACTTGGGTAAGAAAGGTCAGGCAGTCATCAAAGCGTCCCGTCGAGACCTCCCTGTACTCTTGGCGCGCGGTGAAGACGGCGCTACCACCGTAACCACCACGATGATCATTGCTTCTTTAGCAGGCATCAAAGTGTTTGCTACCGGCGGCATCGGAGGCGTACACCGCGGAGCGCAGCAGACCTTCGACATCTCCGCCGACTTGGAGGAACTCGCACAAACCCAAGTCATGGTCATCTGCGCCGGAGCTAAGTCCATCTTGGATCTGGGTCTGACGCTCGAATATCTGGAAACGAAAGGCGTACCCGTCATCGGTTATGGAACAGACGAACTGCCTGCTTTCTACACCCGTCACAGCGGTTTCGGTGTGGACTACCGCATCGACACACCGGAAGAATTAGCGGCCGCTTTCCAAGCAAAGATCGCCTGCGGGCTGAAGGGCGGAATGCTGGTTACCAACCCTATTCCGGAGGAGTACTCCATGGACGCGGATGTCATCAATGCCGCTATCGAAAAAGCACTCTCAGAAGCCGACAAAAAAGGCGTGCATGGTAAACAATGCACACCTTTCTTATTAGCCAAAGTGAAAAATCTCACCGGCGGAGACAGCCTTGCAGCCAATATCCAACTCGTGCTTAATAACGCACGCCTTGCTGCCTTGACTGCCGTATCCCTCTCTAAACACTAAACTCTAAACTCTAAACTTTCTCTACTGCCTCGGCGATAGAGTTGGCAATGATTGCCATCTCTTCTGCCGGGAGTGAGAGTTTGGAATTGGTAAAGAGCATATCTTTCTCCGAGTTCATCGGAACGAGATGGATATGCACATGATTGACCTCCATACCCAATACTGCTACGCCTACACGTTTGCATCCTGTAGCCGCTTTGAGACCCTTCGCAACGCGTTTGGCAAAACGCATCAGACTCTCGTACTGCTCATCCGTCAGGTCAAAGAGATAATCGCTCTCCGGTTCCGGAAGTTTCGGGATAACCAAAGTATGTCCCTTCACCAACGGATTGATATCCAAGAACGCATAATTTTTCTCATCCTCTGCTACTTTGTAGCTCGGGATCTCGCCTTTGATGATTTTCGTAAAGATAGTCATAACCGTCTAACGATTTTACAGTTTAACAATTAATACTCCAACTGTTAACGATTTAACGTTTTAACAGTTTACCGATTTCTTACAAAGAAATCTCCAAGATCTCATACTCCATGAGACCGGCAGGTACTTGTACTTGAGCTATATCTCCCACACGCTTACCCATCAGTCCTTTGGCAATAGGGGTAGTAACAGCTATCTTGCCTTCGAGCGAGTTCGCTTCACCCTCGGTTACCAACTGATAGGTCTTCTCCTTACCTGTTTTAAGCACGCGTACGCGTACCTTAGTAAGGATCTGTACCTCATCCGTTTGGATATCCTTGGTATCCAGCACACGTGCATCCATCAGCTTAGCTTTGATATGCGCGATCTTGCTCTCCAAGACTCCCTGTTCTTCTTTTGCGGCATCATACTCCGCATTCTCACTCAGATCGCCTTTCTCGCGTGCCTCCGCTATAGCAGCAATCACACGAGGGCGCTCTACCGTCTCCAAAAAATGGAGCTCTTCTTTAAGTTTCTGTAGACCTTCTTCGGTCATGTAAGTTACAGCCATTTTATATAAAATTTAATCATTTACAATTTTGTTCAATACTTACGCGTAAGTATCTCGTTCGCAATAACCGCTTTGCGAACCTCTTCTATGTCCGTTAAGTCTGGAACAATAGGTGTATTTTTCGTTTCGTCAATCATAAAAAAAATAAGGCTTTTGCCTCTTTTTGTTTAAAAACGAAAGGAAACTTCACAGCCTCCTTTCGCCATTAAACCTAAACCTTAACTATGAAAATTTATTTGTTTTCGGTACAAAAGTACTGCTTTTATTTGATATGACCAAATATTTCGTCAAAAAAATGCAAAAATTCTTTGTTTTTATCGTATTTTACACTATTTTGCCCCTCAAAGTAGCCGCGGATGCCTCATCTATACGTACTTGGACGAGGTCTCCCACCTTCTGATCCGTACGCGGAAAAACGACCGTTTTGTACTGCTCCGTACGTCCGTACATATCATCATGACTACGTTTGGAGAATCCCTCTACGAGCACCTCCACCGTCTTGCCTATCTCGCGCTGGTTAGACTCTAAAGAGAGCTGCGTTTGCAGGGCAATAATCTCATTGAGTCGACGCACTTTTTCCTCCTCAGAGATATTGTCCGGCAGATGTTTATGGGCATAGGTGCCCGGTCGCTCGGAGTACTTGAACATGAACGCGCTGTCGAAACCCACCTCTCGCATCAGGCTCAGAGTCTGGGCATGATCTTCAAGCGTCTCGTCATGGAAACCACAGAATATATCGGTACTGATAGCAGCAGTTGGTAGAATGCGACGAATAGCCGCTATGCGATCCAGATACCACTCACGCGTATATTTGCGGTTCATCAGTTTGAGAATGTGGTTCGAGCCCGACTGAACCGCCAGATGAATGAACTTACAGAGGTTCTTATGACGGCTGATCGCCTCTAAAGTCTTGTCAGACATATCTTTCGGATGACTCGTAGTGAAGCGGATTCGCATCTGTGGCACAGCGTCGGCTACCAGTTCCAAAAGGTCTGCAAAATCAATAATCTCTGACGACTGACCATCAACGGCAGGGCGTTCGTATTTATACGAATTGACATTCTGCCCCAACAAAGTAACCTCTTTATATCCGCGTGCCCAAAGATCGCGCACTTCATTAAGGATCGACTCTACATCTCGGCTTCGTTCCCTTCCGCGGGTATAAGGCACCACGCAATAGGAGCAGAAGTTATTACATCCGCGCATGATCGATACAAACCCGCTGATAGAGCGACCTATACGCGAAGGGATGATCTGCCGGTAGGTCTCCGTGGTACTCAACTCGACGTTCATCGCCTTGTGCCCTTGTTCACATTGCGCCAAAAGGTTCGGGATGTCTAAATAGGCATCGGGTCCGGCTACAAAATCCACACCAAAATCATCTATCAGCTCCTTGCCCATACGCTCTGCCATACAACCGATAACACCGATGATATGCTGCTTCCCGTCACCTGATTTCGCCTGACGTTGCTTGATGTGTGCCTTCAGTTCACGAAGACGCGCACCTACTTTCTGCTCAGCATTATCGCGGATGGAACAAGTGTTAAGAAGGATGGTGTCTGCATCCTCCCAACGATCCGTCAGAGTAGCGTCGGTCGTTTCCATAATAGCAGCTACAACCTCGCTATCTGCGACGTTCATTTGGCATCCATAGGTCTCTATATAGAATTTTTTACTCATTTTTTACAAAAAAAATCGTTTTTATTTGCACAATTCAAAAAAAAGCAGTACCTTTGCACCCGTTTTCCACTTCCCCATCATTGGGGAGTCCGAAAATTGCCTTTTTAGGACGGGAAGTGGCGCAGCCCGGTAGCGCAACGGTCTGGGGGACCGGAGGTCGCGTGTTCGAATCACGTCTTCCCGACAAAAGATGGTTTCACGACCATCTTTTTTGTTGGGATGAATGGCACGTTTTACTTCCCGACAAGAGAACTTCTGTTCTCTTTTTTTGTTGGGAAGAATGGCACGCTTTACTTCCCGACAAAAGATGGTTTATGGCCATCTTTTTTTTATTTCAGCAAAGGAAGATTAACTTCTGCAACGGGTTGAACCTCGATACCAATGAGAGCTGCCTGCATATCGGCATTCTTACGCACAAGATCAATCCACCAGTCAGCCTCGTCCAGATCTGCAAATCCGCTCACACGCAGAGCACAGCCTTCTTTGAAGACCGGCATCTTCTGCAATTCGAAATCGCGGATTAGGAACTGCGAAAAGTTAAACAACGCCACTTCGTATAGCAGTTCATTGAGTGCCTGTTCATCCGCTGTCGGCATAATGAGCAGTACCACGCTGGCTTGCTTGCGGTCGTTGCTCCACTGCTGCTCCTCAACATCGGGAGAGTCGGTCTTATCCGTCACCTCCGCTTGGTTTCGCAGTTCTGCTAAATCACCCGTAGCACCGCCTTTCTTGCTCTCCATGCCTTGTCCCAACATCGCGAGCATATCTTTTGCCATCGTTCCGAGTTCGGTATTTCCATACTTCTCCACGAGTGTCTGTAGCTCCGCCGTAAACGCTTTCTGTCCTTCTGTACGCGCTACAGCTACTGCATTGAGGAACAGGAATCGGGGCATAAGACGGCTCTGCTCATAATTAGTCTCGGCATAGTTCTTATTCGCCTTAACGGTACGATAGTCGCCGTGTGTATAAGCGGCATAGGTAGCTGCATAAAGGGAATCTTGCTCTGCCAGCATACGCAGCATACGCGCTATATATGCTTCGTCATTACGCAAAGCGCGCAAACGAAGATCCTCGTATATATCTGCCAAACAAGGATGTTGGGGGAATCGTTTCTCTATTTCCGACAAAGTCTCTTGCGCTAATGGCTCGTCCTCCACCTTGTCACGGTAAATAAAGTATAGTGCCACCATCGCTTCTCGCCAAAGGCTGTCGCATGCAGCAAAATCCTGCGGTGTCTTGGGAATCTGTTGGAGGTAATACTCCGGTTTGTGATTATCGGTCTCAAGAGGAGCCGTTTGGCGTTTGAGCGAGTCGGCAGCCAAAGAGTCTGCTCCATAGCCTTCCGAAGAAGCTAATTCATCTCCATAGGCCTCAGGTGCAACCACCTGCTTGCTCTGCCGTCTCCAGTTATCTTCCAACGGACGGTTACCCCATAGACGCATCCATTCCTGCTTGCCTTGTTTGATCAACTGAGGATTGTAGAAATACCACTCACCCTTCTGGAGATTACCACCACCGAGCATGTTTGCGGTATTGACACTACGCAAGTCTCTTCCTCCGCGCGCGATAGAAAGTGCGTCTTCTGCCTGTTGGGTAGAGTCCGCTTTCTCCGCAGCGATCAGATCGGCAATAATACGCTCCACTATCTCTCGCTGCTGCTCCTCCGTCATCTGACTGAGTCGCTGTAACGAGTCTTGGAGCTGCGCTTGATTATATGCCACAATCAACTCATCCAGCACTTCCGATCGCTTCTGAAGACGGGCATAACGATCGTCGTCCGCTGTCAGGATAGTAACCACCTCGCGGTAACAAGGTTGCGCCTTCGCATACGCGCGCAAATCATAATATATATCACCTGCGCGTATGAGTACCGCTGCTTTCGCAGTTCCGGCTTCCGTAGCTTGCGATATAGCTTTCTCGTACATCTCCAGTGCCTGAGTGGTATCTTTAGCTCCTAAATAGATATTACCCATTGCGCCGTATAATTGATCCAGTTTGTCCTTGTATTTGGACTGCTTGGTCATGGTTCGTAATTGCCTCAGAGCTTTCTTTCCGCCCAATTCAGCGATGCGTACGCGCGCATTGAACTCCATCTCAATAGGAGGCGCCATTCGTACCACGGATTTATAAGCGCGAATGGCTTCATCGCGCTGATTCTCTTTCTCGTAGAGTTGACCTAAGACATAAGCGAACCGCGGCCGATAGACTGTACGTTTCTCATATGGCATAGCTAACTTGACAAAAGGAAGCGCCGCCTTATACTGCTGACCATGCAGTAACACATCCGCTTTGACGGCGGAATAAAGCCGGGCGTGCTTCTTGCTCAGTGCATCTATCTGCACGCGGTTGAGCATATCTTCCGCCTCGTATTGCCAACCCATCTCAGCATAGGCGCGTGCGATCCATAACTGCGCTTGAGCGATCATATCCGGGTCGTTCTGGTAATGATTGATGATATACTGGAATGTACTGACTGCTCCGAGGAAATCTCCTTTATGGAACTCCGCCTCGCCCAGACGAATCCAAGCAAGCGTCATACGAGCGTTGAACTCCTCACTTTGCAGCCATAGTTTATATTTGGGATCACGAGCTTTCTTAGGATTACGTTTCGGTTTGGTTTTGATAGAGTGCAGTTTGATACATTTACGACATTTCTCGATAGTCTTATCCATCTGAGACGCACTCGCTTCGGCAGCTGTATGATTGCTGACCGGATAGAGATAGAGGACGCGGCTGTAGTCATCCGTATTGGCATCACGGATGGCTTTGAGTCCCTCCTCATAGGCTATATTGCCATTAAAAAGAATATTATATTTGACTTTTGTCTGATGGAACGAACGAGTCGCCCATGTGTTTTTCTGGGTAGAACATGAGATAAAAGAGGCCACGGCTAATCCCAAAACGATTAACCGCAATACACGTATATGTTTGAGTAATCTGAACATATTTAGCTTTCATTCCCGCGACCTCACCGCGACCTGATCGCGACCTGTGTGTAGGGTTAGACTCTGATTTCTTCTAATTTAAACCTTTGACATGACTCGGCGCGGCAATAAATTCCTTCAAATAGAAGGGCTCATAGTACGCCAGTTCCGCCCCGCTGATCATCTTTCGACTTTCGACTTTCGACTTTCGACTTTCGACTAACGCCCCCATGAATTGTGCTTCGGGCACGATACAGGGGATGAAATGCCAGTTAGGCTTCGTAAATATCTTAGCGCATTTCTCCGCCCCGTCGCCGAAGTAGAAATAAGACCGCTCAGCTGCCAGAGTACAGACCGCTGCGCTGACAGAGTACAGACCGCTATTCTGACAGAGCACCGACTCTTCGTTCTCGACCACGACAGCACGCGCTCTTTCTTCTTTCGACTTTCGACTTTCGACTTTCGACTCGCTATCAAAGATAGCCGTATAGACCTCCATGCGCCGTGCATCAATCATCGGAATCAAAATGTCTGAATGATGAATGCTGAATGCTGAATGCTGCCTTGCTGCTTCGCAAAGTACCTCCAAAGTCGGAACGGGAATAAGCGGAATGGATAGTCCGTAACATAGTCCCTTGGCAGTAGAAGTACCTATACGCAAACCGGTATAACTACCGGGACCTTCACTCAACGCTACAGCATCCAAAGAGAGGTGCTGCTCCCGAGTGAACGAGAGCAGTTCCTCTATATAGGAAGGCAGCAACCGGGCATGGTTGCTACCCTCATAAGATATACACTGCTTGATCAGCGCACCGTCTTTACAGACGGCGGCTGAACAAACAGATGTACTGGTTTCGATACATAGTATCGTCATGCTTTTAGAACAATTTTGCGTCCTTGTTTTGTCTCTTCTTCGGGAAGTTGAAATGATAAGCCAACTTCACACCTGCGCTGACATAACCAAGCTTGGAAGCATAGGTCTTCGTTGCAGACAACACCTCTACATCAGCCGGGTTCGATCCCTGAGGAGGAGTAACGGAGATAAGAGGAGACTCAGAAGTTTTATTCTTATAGCTACTGTAAACGCCGTAATCAACATAAGCGCCCAGACCGAGCGAGTTACCGCTCTTGAGAATCCACTCATAACCAAATTCAGCACCAAGCATCACATTGATAACGAACTGATCGCCGTTATCCGTACCTTTCAGCTTCTTCTGGTCATCACGCAGAATACCGGTGATTACCTCGTTTTCAACCTTAACATCTACATCACGGAAATAAGCTTCGATGAATGTGTTCGCATTGTCCGAGATAGTCTGCTTATACGGGGTATAAAGCGGCATCATCAGTTTCGGGCCGAAGTTGAAGAAGAATCCACAGTCATGAATAAGGGTGAACATAAGCGGAATCTCCATAACGATTGCACCGTCATTCTCTTTCACTTGGTCAGCACGAATCGTATAATCTACGGTCATCGGTTTCTGAGCATCTCCATCAGAGAGACCTTTGAGTTGCGAGTTAACACCCGTTTTCATACCACTCTGCGAGTAACCGAGGCTGATACCGGTCAAGATACCGAGATCCACAGGGCGACCGTCTTTGGTCCAATAGTGTGCATACTGGAGATCCAGCAAACCTTCACCACCGATAACACGGCTTCCGTTCTCCGTCTTATGGAGCAACGAAGCAACACCACCGCGTGCACCAATTGTGAACCGGTCATATTTGCCGGTGAAGTTCTGTTTCGACTTAATGGAATCACCTTTCTCCATCTCTTTAGCGGTTTGAGGAGCCTGCTCTACCTTTGCGGGTTCAGCAACCGGCTCTTCCGCCGGTTTCTCTACCACAACCGGAGCTACAACAGGCACTTCCTCTTTCACCTCCTCTACCTCTACAGGTTTCTCGGCAGGTTTCTCAGCGGGTTTCTCAGCGGGTTTGATTTCCTCAATCGGCTTACCGGATTCAAAAGCTTTTTTATCTTCTTTCTGCTCCTCCGCAGCTTTCTTGGAAGCTTCGTCTGCCCGTCCGTTCACCGGAATAAGGCAGTCTTCGCACATCCAAGAATAGATATTCATTAACAGTACACCATCCGGGAAACGCTTGGTACCCAACTGACGTACGGTATGTACTTTATCCCATACCCAAGTAGAAGGTGTCTCGCCGGTGCAGTACTTTTGGCACTCGCGCTTAATCATTACGGAGTCGCCTATTGCCACTTTGAACTCATGTTTCGGAGCGGGTTGTGCAGCCTGCTGTGCCGACAACGTCGACACAACAGATGCACTTACTATAGTGGCTGCAAATAGAATTGTTTTTAACGTCTTCATAGTGCTACCTCCTATTCTTATTTAACAATGTAACGTAAAGTTGATTTATCGTTTTCGCTGACGATCTCTACCAAGTAGAATCCGTGCTCGTAACCCGCCTTGATGGTGAAGGACTCTTCGCCACGAACGGTGTACGAACCCTTATTCAGACCCTCGGTGGTATAGACACGAATGGTAGTCTGCTCCTCCGGATTGAGGTTCACTACACGGATATCCTCACCCGGACGTGCAAGCGAAGGCATGAGTGCGGGAGCATTATTAGCGCCTTTGACTACATAATGGTTTGTCACACCTCGTGCACCACACTTAGCACCTTCAGAAGCAGGCAAATTAACGATTGCATAGTACGTACCGGCATCCAGTACCGAACCATCTGCCTTGGTAAGGTAGAAACCATAACCGCGGAAAATATCTTTCGGCGTGGACTCTTGGTACCACTCAACACGGTCGGTCTCGTCTTCCTCTAATCTCCAACCCGGCATATTCTCATTAATATCCCTACGGTCGATCATCAAGAGACGGTCACCGTACTTCGAGTACATCTTGAGGGTTGTCGAATATTTACCACCTATAGTAAGGTTGAGCGTAACAACGGTGTCGCATTCATATTCACCGGCAACGATCTTATGGGTATAGGTACCGCCATCATAGCAGATGGTATCGAATCCGTCGCTCAACTTCCACTCATAGAAGAAGCAAGTATCCTTAGTCATCGATTTGGTCTCATCCGGAAGGATAGTGAGGTCGATAGCTACAATACTATCGCATCCATTGGAAGCGCCACCGGGAATTGTATCAACATATACTCCCTTGGTATCACAATATTTATCAATGACTACAGTACCGGTTTGATCTTTTACCTCCCAATGATATTTCTTGCAAGCCGATACAGGAACAGTGTCACCCTGAACCGGATCAAGGATGGTCAGGTCGAGATACATCACGTGGTCGCAGAAATTAGCAGTCTTCAGTTGCGCAGAATCCAAAGTCGAAACCGTGTAGGTCGAATCCTTAACAACGATTCCGGCAGGGTTTTTCACAACCCAGTGATACTTCTTACAAGCTTCCTCTTTCAGCGTATCGCGAACCGTATTGTAGAACAAGTTGCTTGGGATCGAATCACCACACTCAGTAACTACCTGATAACGGATTACCTGAGCATCATCGCTAATCGGAGCTGTCGGATCTATCTTCTCGAACTCATCGTTAGCATCATTGATACTACGCTCCCAAACGATTTCGCTTACGATAGCAATCGTATCGTAGTATGGAGCCAAGGTGCGCTCATCTGCAAACTGATCCTGCAACCAAGCATCAGCTGCAACATAATCAATAGGCTGACCCTTCTTGATGACTACTTGGTCAACAGCAGGAATATCCGGCAACTCGATGATGGTCGGGTTCACACGCTGTACTACGTGGATATAGCATATCGAATCCCATTCTGCCAAAGCGGTATCATTGAGGAATGAGATCGAATCACGACGAAGCATCGTTGCAGGATCGTTTACATCCACCATCCATGTTTCACGTGTGTACGGATCAGTAAGGATGTCACCGTCACAAGCCACCAACGTGGTATCCACAACGATGGAGTCACGCGGACGTGCATCAATAATCTCTGCCCAGATATGAGTAGTATAATCCGAATGATAATCAATCAGCAAATCCGAAGAACCGGCGAGTACCGCACGACCGATGTCATGCCATTTGTCCTCATTCGGAGCCAAGGTGTATGACTTAGATTTCGGAGTAGACAGCGTATCCAAATAGATCTTCGCAGATGCAGTACAAGGATTATCACTCCAGTTGGTAACATGCAGACGCAGATCCTTGCCCTCCGGCACACGGTCAGGAGTGATCACTGCACGATACCAAGTCTGCTGATTCTCCGGATTGACATTACCGTGCTCCCAGTCGAACATCATCGGATTACGCATAGCGTCACCGGTGGTCTGCGGCATGTTAATACGTACTGTCAGGTCCTTATCAGACTTGACACGAACATATCCTGTGAGAGAATCCGAAGAGATATAACGACGGAGCGACTCGTCGATGAAGTCCTCTTTGAAGGTGGTCAAATCGAAGTTTCTGCCCGTGAGTTTATCCACTCCCTTAGCCAGAATTTCGCTCAGCATCTTTACGCCTTTATGATTGTTAATCACGCGTTTACGAACCGGCATATTGCAATCCATAACGTCTTGCAGCGTAGCAGTAGCCTCAACAGTAGCTTTTCCGTTCACCTCATAACTGAGCGTAGCAGCATGCACGTACTTATAGTTATTACGTATGTACGGGAAGCAAACCAGATACCAATGCTCTTGATTATCACCCGGGATGACATAATCTACATTCGGTACCAAGAGTTTTGCTTTCTGCTGATTTGGATCCGGAGCAATCGGATCATACTCACCATTGAACTTCGCTTTGAATCCGATATGACGGGTAGTCGTTACGTTGATATAGAGGTCTATATCACCTACGGCATAGAGCGCCTGAGCAGGGAAAGTTTTGCTTCTCTCCTCGTATCCGGGAACTTTGCGCTTACGATAATCCTCCAGACCGTATTTCTCCAACAGGTCTTCCTGTGAGGACAGACCTTCATATACCGCTACAGTGATCTCAGCGGACAATGAACTGTAGTTTCCTGTCCAAACCCTCAGACGCTTGTTGTACAAGTCCGGGTCACTCTTCAAGTCTGCAGTATTGATTCGATACCACATGGAGGTGTTTGCCTCCTGCTCAACATGTTTGCCGATAGTAAGCGGCACTGCGTCATAACGGGTATTACCGGTGTTTGCTTTTACCAACTCAGCACGGAATTGGAAGGCACCTGCACCGGCAGGACGCGTCACGCGAAGGATAATAGAGTCTTTCTTGAGGAACTGCTCAAACGTACCGGCAGGAACGGTATCTTGATAATGTTGGTTAGCCTTGAGGTCCTGTTTCTTTGCCATCATCTTCTTCACAATCGGGAAGGCGAACGCAGCCTCAGCCTTGACAGACATATTCGCATTCGTCGTGTTGATCAAGTGAGCAATAGGTTTCTGTTTCTCCTCCATATTGCGAACCAAGTCAATCTCGGATTGCGGGATGATGTACCAAGCGGTATCCGTATTCTGAGTGTAGAGCGAATCCCATTGGATAGGAATAAGCGTCAGACCATCTGCATAGATAGTATCAAACGGCTCTGTCTGCGGAATACGCGTTGCTTCGATATGTACCGAAGTGGTTGCTTGCAGGTTGACATAAACGATGCTATCCGACAGGGTCTCGAACACACTGTTCTGCAAGGTAATAGAACGCGAACCCTTGCTTGCGAGCGAGAAGTCCTGAATAGACGGGGCTTCGTTCATAGGACAAGAGTAAACCAACTGCGCCACACCCTTACAGGAAGCATTGTCTTTATTCTCTATCTTGATACGCACATCATCAGAACTATTCATCACATCGCGCAGGTCGATCGCATACCAAACGTCAGCATCAGCAGCTTGTGTGTTGCCCGATACCCAGTTGAACGGAACAGCAGACGAGCAGCTGGTACCCGCAGCTTCTTCGGTCAGACGAATCTGAAGATCGATATCCTGAGTAGAGATGACACGCAAATAAATAGAATCTTGCTTGATGTTTTCAAACATGTTACGTGACAGTGTACGGCTATACGAACCATTGGCAGCAATCGTCAGACTGCGTTTCTCGTTCGCAATCGAATCCGGGCACTCCAACGAAAGCTCTGCCTCGATCTTAGCCGGTGCATCTGTACTTCGGTTTTGAACAAAGACTGTCGGGAACTTAGCAGCCTGCTCACGCACTTCATCCATTTTGATTTTATACCAAACGGTATCGTTAGCATTCTGCTTAACGCCGTCAACCCAGTTGAACGGGATAGCTGCTAAGCAGGCTTCGTCAGCATCTTTCGTAGTGGCATCTTTCGTAGTGGCCCAGAAGCGGATATCCTGATTGGTCGTAATACCGATCCAAACGGTATCAGACATCATGGCGTAAGACGAGAATCCCAAAACGCGTGAAACCTCTTTGCCGTCAGCAGCAATCGTACGGGTCACCTCTTGCAAATCGATATACGGGCAAGAGAAAGCCATCTCTGCTTTCACTTTAGCCGATGATCCACCTTCGTTAATGAGGTGAACCACAATATCCTGTACATTCGCCTTGGCTTCTGCCACATCAATGGCATACCACACTGTCGTACGGGCTTCTTGGGTATGACCGGACTCCCAGTTGAAGTCGATATTGGTCTTACAAGCCTTACCTTCACGTACGTGTTTGAAACGTCCGTAGAAGTGAACATCCTGATCGGTCTCGGTCAAGAGATAGATATACTGAACACTCTCATCCAAACCGTCCAACATGTTCTTCTTGTACACCACGATCTCCTCTTCTCCGGCGCCCAATACATAATCTGTATTGCTGGTACCGTAAGCCGGCAATTTGAACGCCATCTTAATGGAAACGTTCGCTGTTTCTGTACCTTCATTACGATAGGTAAACTCCGGCTCATACTTGGCTGTGTCACGCATCTCAGCTACTGAAATACGATAGAGGTGCGTACCGGCCGTGATCATGAAATCGCTCTCTACATGTAGCTCCTCATAGTCGGAAGTAACAGGAATAACAGGCTGTGAGGGCTGATCTACCAACTCTACCTTGATCGATACCTGAGACTCAATATTCTCAATACCGAAATAGAGTTCGTCGGGCTGTACGTTGAGAATCATCTCACGCGGAATGGTATCCAAGATAGACTCACCCGAAGCCAATACAAAATCACGTCTGGTGGTACCGGACGAAGGACAGTCAAGAGATTGACCTACCTTCAGGTTGACCGTCTGCAAACCGGTATTGGTCAAGGTGATCTTGGCATCCTTGTTCGACGCGTTCTTCACAGGAGTCAGATCCACTTTCCACCAAGCGGAAAAGTTGGGATTCTGGCTGGTCTCTGTGTTCCACTGGAGTACACGTGCGTCCTTACAGGTCTCATCCAAATCTGCGGTTTCAAATACCTTTGCGCTCAGCTTGACTCTTCCGTCAGTTGTAAGCGTCAGGTAAATCTCCGTTTGTTTCATACGAACGAGCATGGAAGCGTTCGCTGTGTAGGTTTTGTACTGGTGGGCAGCAATCGAGTAACTCTTCGACTCCGTCTGTCCTGCCACATAGGCAGTCATGCTCACATCTACGGATGTGCCCACCCAATTACTCGGGTTTGTTAAGTACAAGGTAAGGGACGGATTATCCTCTTGATACAGAGGAGCTAAATCAACATGATACCACTTGGTACCACCGGTGTGCTCCACACCCTTATCCCAATCAAAGTCAATAGCATTGGCTTTGGTACTACCATCATTGTCTCCGATAGCCATCGCAAAGACAGTCATCATAGACGCCATGGTCAGTAAGAAAAACTTCTTCATGAACTTTGTTGATTAAATTAATAATTATTGTTTATTTTTTAGTAAGTATGTTTGTCTTGTTATTACAAGCCTTTTATTTCCTGTCCTAATACATTATAATAACGTCCGCGTTTAACTACGATCAGTTGGCCGTTACGAATACATTTGCTGGCACCGTTATGCACTCCGTATACATCCTCCAGCGCTTCTTTCGGATCCACCGGCACTTCTTTTTCAATTACTGCTAATTGGATAATGCGCGTGCAGGTATTGGCTTTTTTAGCTTCCAATGTATAGTCTCCGAACGCATAGATCGTCGTTCCCGTGGTGGTATATCGGTATCCCTGAACAACCTCCGAGTTAGTCAAGCGGAGTGTGTCGTAGTCTGTCTGCGGTGCAGTAAAACTCAGATTCACGCTCATCGTCCTCAGCGTATCTTTTGCCACCCATAGCGTTTCAGTAAATGTAGTATCGCGGCTATACGTCTTCTCGTTCACCTTGATGGTCTTGCCGGTACAGGTCTGTTGGTTTACATCAGCTAACGCATCTGCATATTTGGGGTTGGTGTAGAAATAGATTCGTCCCACCTTGTCTTTCGCATGTTTTACATGCAGCCATATGCTACGTCCTTCCTGACGAGCATTAACCAGTTGTGCCGAGTCGGGTTGATAGACGTGCAACGAATCCGACAATACAGCGCGTCCGATCTCCTCTCCCGTACAGCTGTCTAACGTCAACCATATGTCGCAGGGTTGGCTTTTTTTCTGTTTCCAATGAATAAACGACTTGCCCGATGCCGGAATAAGATTCGAGTTCAAACGATAGACGTTCTCCTCTTTGTCGCAGACATAGGTCATTCCCGGACGGAGCGGCAGCGGATCATCGCATGTGGACTCCGGTCCTTGGTCATACGGATAGCAATAGACGCGTCCCGTACAGCCGTTGGGATAAACACGCATATGCGGCGTCAGACCTGCAATCACCTCCTGCACACTGCTTCCTGCTTCATCGATCTTTTTCTGAATAAAAGCTGCATCTACGTCACGCATCTGATTAGGACCCACGGTAATCTTGAAGATCGGCTCTTTGTTCGTACAGAAAGCGTACACCTCCATAGTCACTGAGCAATCGGAGAACCAATACGCCGACATACCTCTTCGTAAGTCGCTCATCGAGGCGGTATACCAAACCGTATCATTGACTATCGTATCCAGCGGGAAGGAGAAAGTGTAACTATTCAAGCGGCAGTCGCAGTAGTAATACGGGGCACCGATACCTTTGCGGAAACCCTCGCAATCCCAATCACCCTCAGCCGGTACATAGGCAGGAGCCACCTGCGCCGTCAGCGCGGTAGCCATCATCAGCCATATGCCTATTATCCAATTTTTCATTCTTTTACTTTATCTTCTGACCTTGTACATTGTACTTGGTTCCATTGTACATAATCACGATCTGTCCGTTCTCTATACGTTTAACGGGTTGAGCCTCTGCCTGCACCTCATCAATCGCCATAGGTACCTCATTGTTATACATCTCACCGCAGCGGAAATGGATCTGCATAGCCAGACCTCCTGTCGGGATCCATTGCGGTTGATCCGTAGCCACAATCGGGGTATAAACGCTGTTGTTAGCCTCCCGTACGCTCCATGCGATATGCTCCACCGGCGTCAGTGCTTTCGTATAGTGGTTCTCTAAATTGGTCTCCACGCGTTTCAGATCCACCAAAGTGCGATCATGACTACCGGAGATAATAGCCCCTTCCATATAATCCCACGTTGCCGGAGACTCGAAGATATAAGGCAGATACCGGCGAATACGGTCATCCGCAATCTTCTCCTCATGCACCGTATTGAATCCACGGCAGAAATAAACCGTATCGTATAGGATATTCAGTTTTGTAATGGTGATACGAAGGGTGATTGTTGAATCGCAGCCGGCTATATTCGTGATACGCTCCACATACTCGCCGGACTCCTCATAAGTGATTCCCTGACCCGAGGTATATGGCTCGTGTTGAGAGATGGTCAGTAAGGAATAAGTTGAATGACGAACAGTCAGATCAAGCGTACGGATCGTACGGTCGCCGGAAGGCAATACCGTGGTATCGTTATAGAGACCGGAAACGGTATATTTCTTACTGCCATCCACGAAGCTGTCGCATACGTTTTGTGGCACCGTATCATAGGCAGTAGCGTAGATCTTGAGACGCGTAATGATGACCGAGTCGCAACCGGCAGCATTGGGAACGGTATCGGTATAGACACCCGTCTCGGTGTACTTCTTGCCGGTAGGCGAAACGAAGGGCTCGTACTGGTTCACCGCCTGCTCGGATTGCGAGGAGCGCTGAATTATCAAGCGTATACAATTGACCTGACGATCGCCGGAAACCAATGCTGCTGTATCGGTCACATAGATACCGCTTTGATCATATCGTTTATCCTGATATATCAAGCTGTCACAAACACTCATCGGAACGGTGTCATACAAAGTATGATGAACCGTCAAATACAAGGTATGACTATACTCGCATCCGCTCGGATCAATTAGATTATGCTGATACTCCCCACTCTGCGTATAGGTCTGTCCCTCCCAAGTGATACTATCCCATACCTCTTCGACAATCTCACTATTCTCTGGACAAATATGAGGCGTTACCAGGATGGAAGCATCCTCATGGGCTACCACATCCACGATACGCATTTCTCCATCCATTTGCACGTCCCATCTCCATACCATCTGACAGCCCATAAAAACACGTTCCGCCGAAATGGTATCTTCTCCATCCACTACCAAAACCGGAAGCGGACCAAATGCGCTATCCGGGATATAGGCTACTACGGCAGGAAGATTTCTGGAGTCCAGTTTGATGAAGTTGCTCCCATCGCAGACAAGGAACGTGGTAGTATCTGCTACCATCGGTGCATCCGCCAGAGTAATACCCGCTCTCTGCTGAGCTCCAAGTTCACCGGAGCATAGCAGCAAAAGACAGCAGATGGCTGTCAGCAGATAGATTCTATAGGAGCATTTGCTATTCATCATTGATTGCTATTATATACGCGTATATGCACAATTACGCATATGCGCACATTTAAAACAGGGCGCAAAATTACACAAAATTTCCGACATACGCAAATTTAAGTTTCCTTTTCGTCAATTTTTCTACAAATTTATCTCTATTTTCTCATTTTCTCCCTCTAAAGTGTATTTTCCGGCAGGCAAATTGATGGTATGTGCCTGTCCGGGAGTGGCGTCCCATTGATCGACAATAGCCTCCGCCAAATCCTTAATCGCGATATGTTGCGCTACGCTCACTTTGACTACTACCTGCGTTCCCTCGCACTTGACGGCAATGGTGGATGCGGGATAGGTTGGATTGGTCTCTTCCGGCGCATTTGACTTAACGGTCATCCATCCTGCGTATTTATTAGAATTAAACCGCAGGTATAGGAATCCATCCTCGTCAACATATGGTTTCCATTGCGCCACTTCTTCGGAAGGAACGGTGAAAGGTCTCACCGCCGTATTGGTGCGTTTTTGGGCAACGAAATATTTGATAACATGGTCCGCACCATTTGCTACCTCAAACTCACATGAGTCGCCAATAGCCACCTTGCAATCTGCCGCTTTGATCCACCATGTGAAAGTCATATCTCCTCCTTCCCAATCCGCATACCGCAACCGATAATAATCGGTGTAATAAGACGGATTGCGCAGACTGATACTATCGTTTTTCTGGATAGTCTTAATCACATTGGTCTTTTGCATACAAGGCGATGGATCCCATACAGAACCCGTGATGGTTGTCCGTGCATTACAAGCAAACCGGATATAGAGGTAATTGTCGTTCTTGCTTTTTTTCTTCCATAGATTGGTCATGGTAGTCTTGTCAAGGGTCAAAACGTGTCCTCCGTTACCATCCCGATCAAAGGTATAGGAGAAAAGCGCATCGGAAATATGGAAATTCGGTGTCGAATCCACATACATACGGAATATATGGTTAGTCGGCACAATGAATTTGGTAGCCTCCTCCCATTCATCCGAGATAGCATAAAGCGCATTGGTATCGTTGGCAAGCAGTATCTGCTCTTGGTCATAATAAAGCAGTTGTGCCTGTCCGCGTGGCGGTGCTACCGGCTCTCTCTCTATCTTGAGTACGCCATCCGAAGTACTATATCCTTTGACGAAAAACATACCTGCCTCATTATCCACGAAATCGACATAATGCCGTATATTCTGTTTGGTTACTGCGTAGGACTCACCCGGTTGGAGCGTAATATTCTGCAAAAGATCAGGATCCGAGCCATCGTCCAACACCCTGGTACGACAATCGCTGCTCACAATCATCTTGCAGGGCTGGGTACCTGTCCAAGAATAGAGGATGTTTTCGTTTTTCCATTGTATATAGGGTACCACCACATGGCGAACCGTATCCTGCGCCTTGATACGCACGGTATCTCCCAGATGGATAAATTTCGCGCTATCCATACAACTGGAGAACATATTATCCGGCGCGATACTCATTTCTCCTCCGCAATAGTAAGTCACCCGGATGAAAACCTGGACATTATAGTCAATACCCATTTTCAGGAGTAAATCACGATAGGTCTTACCCATAGACAGATAGTACGCAAACTTACCGTTCACGGTAGTGGTGCTCAGTTTCGGATAGTTCGGTATCTCCTTCGACATCAGTGCTCCTTTGCAGAACAACATACAGAGAATAGGATCACCGTAGATACCCGGCGTACAGCCGAAATCCATCATTACCTCGGGAGGCTCGAAGGACTGACTGACCGGAATAAAATACACAGACAAAGGCAAATCGTATGTCCATGCAGTATACCATTCCGTCTTAGGAAGGTTAATGGTAGTTTTGAAATCCTTCCCAAGAGGGATTGCCTTATAGCACGTAGTGCCATCGGCTTGCGCGTACGCATGTGCGTACATTCCCATAAGGAACGCGCACACGCACCATATACCTGCTAATCGTTTCATAGGCTTTTCATTTCTAAGTTCACGTTAGAACACATCAGTTCGACGGCGCGGAGCTCCCGGTACAATTGGTTTATCCGAAGTTGAGGACGCTTTCATCAGTTTCTCGGTGTCAAAATAGTCAACACTTACCTCAGGGTATATATACTGTTTCTTTTTCATAATTCTAATGATCTTTTTCGTCATTACGTCATTACGTGATTACGTTATTACGACTGTTATTTTACCAATTGACCGTCTATTGAATAGAGGTTCTCGCCACGGAGAATATAAACCATATCTTCGATTATAATCTTCTGAGCAGCCGGATATGTTCCGTCCTTGATATTCTCAACGTCTGTCGAGACAGCAGGGACATTGGAACGCACCAGTTTCAGGCCATAGCGATTAGTTGTACCTTGTTCAAGGGAAGCATAGTAGGGAGCCATGGTCAGATTCCATATCACGCGGCCATCCAATGTGAGGTAAATATTATCGTTCGTCTCGATGTCAGCAGGCGCAAAGATCTTATATTCTCCTGCCTGTGGAGCGTATATGCCTAACGGATAGGACGCCTTGTCACGATCCAAAACTGCTGTATTCAAACATAGTTTAGAGTCATAGCGATTCACCCAGATCTGGGCAACACGAGAGCTAACACTCATCTTGGACATATCTTTACCGATGATATATTCATCCTCCTTCTCTTCTGCAGTCTGGATATAGAGTCGGTCAGCCAGTTTGCCGTTAGCGGCAATACTGATCGCATAACGCACCTCAGAGTCGCTTTGCGCTTGTACACGGCGAGGAGCCGATGCAGAAGGATTTTGAGTACGTGTTACCTGAACCGTGGTGGACGCTGCATTCAGATTAACCTGCACAAATAGCGGTTGTCCTACCGACTGCTTATTAGTTAGATCAATCGGCAAATAACTTCCGCCATCGCGAGGCTGCGTACCAGGAACGAACTTCTGAACCAAACCACCTACAGCTACATTCATATAAGCTTTGTAAGTAGCCGGGTTAGCGATACCGTTCCAGTTAGCATCCTTTCCGTCATTGGAAGTTGTTTCTGCATATGCAGTTACCTCTAATGAATTGGTATGAATAGGAATAGCTTCTCCTGCTTTCTTCTTGAAGCGGATAGTAGAAGTCTCCTCGGTTAGATATATCATATACAACTTACCCGGTACCATCACAGCATCTGCGCCTCCCGCGATCTCGTCCTCCAGATATACCCAGCAGTCAGCCGAAGCACCCTGTGTAGCACGACAGTGTCCATCGTAGGTGATCAAATCGAAGGTTTCACCCATGCGTTGCTGAACGAAGTTCTCCCCTTGCTTGATATAAACACCGCCATTGTTATATGTCGGAACCTCTACTGCCCAAGGTACTGCTACTGCGTACCATACACGGGCAAGGAAGTTCTCCGTTCCGTGCTTACGGGTAAGATCGTAATAGATCGCCTGAAGATTCTTGGAACCGCTCTCGCTCAACTCACCGGATACCTGTACTTCTTCTTTTGCATCCTCATCACCTTGTTCCTCGGTGGTTGCTTGGATGATAAACACATCCGCAGCAATGCTACCGTTGTCAGCCACATCCAACTGACCGCCGGACTCCACAATAATAGTGGTCGATTGCAGCGTTACTTCATTATTTTCGTTTCCGACAGTCAACGTACCGCCATTCTCTACCGTAGTGGTGGTAATGGTAACATCTTCGTTTATCGTCTTCTGCTCCTGCTCGGTCACATGGAGATCCAAGTCATGTGCATTGAACTTCGCCGTATAGGTAGCATCCTTTGTCACGCTTGCCACTGCAGGGCTCCATCCTGCGAACGTGTAAGAATATTGTACATCAGCGTCTTTAGTCGGAGTTGTACCATCAAAGGACGGTATAGCACCGTACGCCACATTCTCGTCGGTCTCTATTACAACATTGTTTCCGTCAACCCATGTAATAGTATAGGTATTTCTATTATAATAGATATTAACAACCGTTGTCCCGTCACCTGCTATGGTCTCTTGCGTGATGGGCAGTGCCGTAAAGCCTGTGTAGGATTTAGCCGCAGCAGCAGTAGGTGTAGCCGTTGTACCTTGCAGCGTCTCTTGGTCAGCCGTTACCTCGGTGTAGTCATCGTCTGCGATGTTCTGCTGCCAGTGCTTAACGGTATAGTTAATGTCATTGCGCGCTACAAAGTTCGCCGTAATGGTCTTGTCGGCAGCGATAGCGTGGATGCGAATCGGGTTGCTGGCTGCGGTGTAGCCGGTTGCAGCCGTCACGCCGTCAGGCAGTGTCCAACCGTTGAACGCGTATCCTGCATCCGGCGTAGCCGTAATATCAGCCGAAGCCGTCTCGCAACCGATTCCGCTGACCGATGCCGGACTAACCGAACCATTCGCACTTGCTTCTACTGATACGGAGTATTTGTTTTCTGTCTGAGCAAAGTGGGCATAATAGGTTGCTTCTCCTGCTACAGCAGGCAGCGCAGCTAATTTGTCCCCTCCGTCGGTTGTGGACCAGCCGTCATACGTATAGGTATATTGTGCGTCAGCGTCTTTGGTCGGAGTCCCCGAATAAGACGGAGTTGAACCTGTCTCCAAGTCGTTCTGCTGTAACTGGGTTGTACCATTTTTGAAAGTAATGGTATAGTGCTCCGTTACTTTATACTTATACGGATTGTAATGCTCATGTGTATTGGGCAATGTCCAAACGGACTTTGGAGCAACAGCGTAGGTAGCGAGGTTGGTCGGGTGTACGAAATAACCGCCTTTCAGTTGCATATGTCCGACAACACCGGCTGTTCCGACTTCGGCAGTTGCTCCATTAAAGAAACCGTCCAATACTTCCACTTCCGGTTGAGTCACAACGCTTCCTTGCGTCTGCTTGCCATCAAGCGAAATTACATACGCAGAACCCGATGTGGTGAATTTTGCATTATACGTACCACCATTGATTGTTGCACTGGCAGCCGTAGCATAATCTCCTGCAAAATTGCCGGAAGCGATATTCTTCTTCACAGATTTCAAGTAAATTGTGTATGCTTTCTTTCCACTTGTTTTTGCCTCGGCTGTAACTTCTGTATTTCCTGCTTCGCTGAGGTCAAACTCTCCATGGAAACAATAACCGTGTGTAGCATTGATTTCCACATAGCCTTCCAAACCATAAGCGGCATCCGTCGCAGTAGCCGTAATGGTAGAGTTCTTGATGGTAGTCGTTTTATCTACAGCACGCACACCAGAAGCTGTACTCTGGTATTTTGTTGCATTTCCAGCTGTTGCTGTAATCGTACAACCGTCAATCAAAGTAGGACCACCTGCAGAAACGCCATAGGCAGATGTACTCGTTCCTGTTTGAGCAACAAAGGTTGCATTATAAAGATTCATCACAGGGGATGCGGTTGCTACTTTGTTGGTAGAAATAGAAGTACCCGGACTATGTGCTCCATAAGCAGAACTTGTTCCCGCAGTAGCGGTATACGTTCCACCATGAACAGTAACCGTAGGAGCAATGGCTTTTTCGCCTACTTGATATATATTATAATAGTTATTTCTATTCGAAAATGTTAGCGCTTCTTTTTGAGCCTCTGTCTGCGTTCTGGTTGCTCCTGTTACATACAGCGCGCGTGCTGTTGCTCCGGTTCCTGTCGTTGCTGTAACATTCAGATTGGTCAGCGTGGCAGTAGGTGCGTATGCAAACATTGTATATGCGGCAACCGTTCCCTCCAGATGGATTCCGTTTGCTGTATTACTTTTAGAGGTTGCCGTGATAGTGGCATTGGACACATTCAACGTGCCGCTTAATGCATAGATACAATATGCATAGCGCGTTGTTGCCGTTGCTTGGAACGTTCCACCGGTAATAGTAGTATTTCCACCGTTGGATACTGCACGGGCTGTCTCCGTTCCTGCTGTTGCGATAAACGTACCATCTTCGATATTCAGTGTTGAATACTCCTCTGCTTGCCCGCCTAACTGCTGATAAAGTGCAGTACCGGAATGTCTGGAATAGGTATTAATCTGCTTCGTTGATGTTCCTGATGCGTAGGCGCTGGAAGTTTTTGTTTTTGCTTCATACCTTCCGCTATGAACGGTCATATTAGCACCGATAGCATATTCTCCGGCATATATACTGTTGGTTGCAGTCGCAACACCATCTTTATAGGTATATTCATACACTGCACCCTGCGTAGCCGAAGACCAAACTGCATATGCTCCTTCTGCGGTAGTGGTTTCTGCATAAACATCACAATTGGTTAAGTCAATGTCTGCATTGGTACAACCACCGTTTCCTGTACCGGTACTAATTCTGCACGAAGACAAGATACCGTAAGCATATGCCCGCGCATATACATCCACTTCGGTGTTCTTGATTTTAATAACGGATGTAGATTTATCTGCTGAATTATAACGTCCATATCCTACAATACCATATCCATAATTAGCCTTGGTATTGACTTCAATTTTAGCATTTTCAATAGTTGCTTTAGCAGCATATTTCTGTGATAGAGTACCGTCGGTTGCTTTTGTATTTGCAGCACCTGTACCGGCAAAATCCGCATACAGATTAATACCAAATACATTTGACGTGTAGTCTGCCGCTACATCCGATGTTGCTTTCACCGTTCCACCAGTCATGGTCAGGGTTCCAAAATAGCAACTGGTCGCCGCCTTATTGGCACTACCCGTCATATAAATACCATAACATGTTTGGTGCTTTTTGATATTGTTATCCGCATTATCCGCCGCGTATGATGCATCCACAAGATGATCATTCAGTTTGGCTTCAATCAGACCGTTACTGAAATTCAGTTTGCCGGAACAACTGATACCATATGCGCCACAGGGAGCTTCGGCATAAACTTCGCCACCGGTGATTGTCACTTGTGTTGTATTAGCGTTATTGCCGGAGGCTACTATTCCGTACGCGTTTCGTGTTGCAAAGGCTTCAGTACGGCCGCCAGTGATATTTAGTTTCTGGGCTGCATTCACCTGAATACCACGAGCACCACAAGCGGTCAATGTTTCGGAAACACCAAAATTAGCATCCACTTTAGATGCATATTGTGCCGGGTTCTCGGCATGAATGGTACCATGCTCCACATTCAGCGTACCAGCCATCAAATGAACGGCATAAGTCACCTTATTCTGATTGCAGATATTTTCTATCCGACCTTCCTTATCGGCACTATTATCTGTTATCGTGAATGTTGTTCCTGATGCATCGATTTTAAGCAGACCACGGTTATTATCATCGGTAAATGGAACAGCACCGCTGACAGTATGACCATTGAGGTCAAGGGTACATGTGGAATTCTTACGATTATAAGTTACACCCACATTAGTACCTGCAAGATCGTTAAGCACGGTTATAGTCGCATCGTTCCATTCATTGGCTTGAGTAATCGCGCCTAAGAAAGAGAAACCTCTCCATACTTGATCTCCACTTACAACTTTCACGCGCGGTTGGGCATCTTGCCAACGATTGTCGATATAGTCATAATAATCTTTCGTTCCCTTTTCATTCAAGGTATAGAACATCAATTCATCATGCAATACATTAAACCACTCTCCATCTTTCCAGATATAGTTAAGAGTATCATCCACAATAACAATATATGCCTCCAACTCATCGGGATAAGGTGTTGCCGGATGCCAGTTACAGCCTTCAAAGCACACATAGAAGTTTTCACCGGTAGCAGCATCATGATACGCCTCGTCATACGTGTTCTTTTCCAATTCGATAAGCGCACCGTCCACAAGAGCTTTCTTGACCCCTCCTATCGTGTACATGCAGTTCTCATCTGTATCGCCGATTTCATTCCACGTACAGTCAGATTTCTCATATAACTTGTTATTCGAACCTCCATACCAACCCGTTGGCGAAGTCATCGGTGTAAACTGATGCCAATCGGACGACATAGTCCAATTGTAGAAATAGGTCGATTGCGTTCCTTTTCCCTGCCACCAATTAGTACAAACAGGGCCCGATACATCTGCCCATTTTTGACGCAGATCAACGCCTGTCTTATCCCATGAATATACAGCAGGAGTCGTTGCATCCGAACCGGCATTCATATTTTCCGTTGCAGTTCCCACGTTCTCACCTGCTCTATAAGTGAAGGTGTGCACATGGGTACTTGCGTTCTCATCTTTTGCTGCCCCTGCGAACCAACGTCCGTGAACATTATGAAATGTAGTAGATGCTATACTCTTCGTATAGGTATTGTTCTCGTTGTGGAGGTTGGCAGCGGCAACTGGAATAGCCGTCAAGTAAACATCACTCGTGAAAGTACCCGAAATCTTCACATCATAGTCTGAAGAACTTCCCGTTGCGGATCCTTTGACTTGGTACGCATTGGTTGCAGCGGGAAGAGAACCGGAAAAAATCATTCTTCCGCCATTGTTTCCGCATATATTTGCACCGGAAGAAGATGAATAGAGATATTTGCCGTTATTAATAGTACAAGTACCATCTATAATAAATTTTGCATCATCCAATTGAGACATATCTGCCGTAGAACGAACCAGATGATTTGTAAATGGCGTATTATAAGTTATAAAATATTTCGATAAGCAGTATTTATCCCATTGGCTCACATCATACACATACATATTGGTGTTTATTGTCAATGTTGCATTATTATGTATTTCTGCTATCGCTCCCGGTAATAGGCACAAAGCATTTGATAAAGTCACATCTGTATTATCTAATATAAGATGCATACTGCTTGGTATAGGTAATATATAATCCTTCGAGTCCACTTCTACAGTTACCGAAAAACCGATCTTCATCGAAAATGACAACTTTAAATTTTCGAGACTAGAATTACCACTTAGTTGCACACAGAAATGGTCTGTCGTTGCGTCATACCATTTAGTTATAGTTGCACCTTTCGCATGCATACGGAACATTGCATCATCATTCGTCCCTCCAATAATTGTAAATGTAGAAGTTGTATTCGTACCACTTGGATTAAAAGATGTAACAACTTTTTCTGTAGCACCATAGTTGAAAGTAATAGGGACTTCTATATTTTGAAGGAAATAACTATTAAAGGGGAAAACCTTTTGGCTGTTTTCGACCATTGTATATGTAGCCTGACCTCCTTTCATATCACCAAGAATAAAGTTCTCATAAACTATGGCTCCAGAATTTGCAGTAATAGTACCCACATCAAGGGTATTATTTCCACTCGCCATATTCTGACCGGTAATAAAGCCAAAGCAGAAGAGTTTTCCATTCACCTCGATATGTCCACCTTCCGACATGTGGATACGTCCTACGGGACCTATCGGTCTTCCCGGTCCACCAGAAGCATTCTCCATCACATTTGTGCTCGTCAAATGCTGCGCTGCTACATATAAGGTTCCATCTACAGTCAAATCAGCTCCCTTTGCAAACGTAAGCGTTCTATACGCACTAACCGGATTAAATTCAGAGTTGGCCATATTTTTGAAATTGCTCTCGGATGTTACCATTGCACCATTCGAATTATATGGAATCAACAACGTATTACCGGACGATATGGTATAATGCCCAGGAGGGAGAACACCATCTTTAACAAGAGTAATCGTTTTATTACTACCTGACGAAGCTGCTGAGTTAGCAAGATTGAGATCGTAGAAGAGAACACTCCCCACCTGAAACTGCGCCAACTCATCGTTCGTGTAATTGCCATATAGGAACTCCGCATAAATCGTTATATCTTCCATGAGTGTCGGAGTCCATGTAGCGTCATAACTCAAATAGTTCTTCTTTGCGCCATCTTTCGTGTACCACCCATAAAACATGTATTTGGCAGTAGGATTTGCAGTCAGTGTAGGTGTAAACTTATAGGCTTCTCCTGTGTTATATGCATAATCAGAAGCACCGATAGTAGTAGAAAGTTCAGTGGAACTAATGGAATAAATACCAACCGGGTTATCATTTGCATCTAAATCAACCGCCTTAAACGTAATAATATGATTGTTGGTCAGTTCTTTCCATTCTATGCCGACTTTTGTTGATGCATCGAACGATACGACACAAGTGTTCTCCGTTGAAAGGGTGGTTCTGTCGCCTGAATTATCTTCTGTATACCAACGAACGAACACAGCCGCTTCGGAAGGATAAGCTGTAAGAGTGATGCTTTTTACACCGATTGTTTGATTGGAAGTTGTTATAGTCTGATTAACACCTTTTCCTACTACCGTATAATAGCCATTATCCCGAGCCGGTGTTGATGCAGCTAAGAAAATCACATTGGTAGCAGGAATCTCCTCAAATTTGGCATAATAAGTCGTTGGATAAGGATTGCTTGCGCTTTCATAAGTTGTAGTTTGTTTTGTTCCATAGGAGGCGTTAGGGATAACAACAGATGCTGTATATGGGTTGTCTGTAGAAACCAATGTTGTCCCTGCTGCATTGCTGTACCACCCCGCAAAACGATACTCATCAGGATCAGAAGGAGTGGCAAGAAACGTGATTTCGTTGGTATGTGCTGCGATCAATTCTCCGGAAGACATAGCAGTCTTATTCTTATCAGATGCTGCATGTTCTGTTACACCCGTATTCCATAACACATAAGATTGGCTTCCTGCTGTAGTTGCACTTGAATTTACAGGGGTGGCATTTTTTGAGTTTGCTGTGATGGTTGTATATCCATTACCAAGCGTAACGCTTTCAGTCTTTGCATAGTCTTTCTTGTCGTTATAATAAGTCACAGTAGTCGAGCTACATCCGCTTCCTTCTTTCCCCGATGTTGTCCAGTGGCTTCGTCTCGGGCCGGACATAACGATTTCTTCCGCTTCCTGCTCATCATAGACGGGACGGAAGGACATACCGATGGTGCAGAACACAGCCAACAACAGACCAATAGAAAGGGCTGTCAGTTTTGCACTGCTCATAAATAAAATTTTCTTTTTCTTAGCCACGGGGGCACGATTAACTTCTTTTTTCATATCTTTTTGTATCTTTTCTTTCTTCATGTGTAAGTATACGCGAGCGAACTTTGCACTTTGAGCGTACAAAGGTAATACTTTTTTTTCTATATAAAAAAGAATTTAAAAGAAAAAAGCAAAAAATCTACTTTTTGCCATGTAAAAGTGACAAAATGATTGTTTTAATTCAACTCAAAGGCAGTTTTTCCATCCGGCAAAAGAAGTGTCCGTTGGTGCGGCAACAAGGTGTCGCCAAAGATAGACCTGCCCTCTTGTTGATGCGTGCTATCTATCCGTATATTCGCCATGTCCAATACCGACCAGAAGACATGATCCGCACAGACGGGGTAGTCTTTATGCTTTATTACATTAGCTACCTTATTAGGGTAAGCCTCTTTATATTCATCGCTATACCATACCATCAAAGGGACGTGGTATTCCTCTTTAGTCGGGTGGTAAGTATGCCCATGTCCGCTAACTTTAGGGCTGATATATTCGCCATGATCGCTCACAAATAGCCATGCAGCAAGTCTATGCATTTGTTTAAGCGTTTCTATCTCTTTGTTTAACAATCTGTCAGTATAAAGTAACGAATTGTCATAGGCATTGAGGAACAGACTGTCACTTTTTGCTTTCGAGTCGGCATTATAATCCGGTCGCCATACAAGGCAATCTTCTGTCCGATTGGTATAGAACATGTGGTTACCTAAATAATGCGTCACGATAAAAATTTTTGCATTGTTCTTCACTATCTTGGCTATTTCCGGAGCTATCAAACTATCATTAGCAACAAATACTACCGTATCAAAATCTTTCGCCAGATAGTCATGATAGCCGTTATTCATCAGTTGCGCCCGATGGCTGATAAGAGCCGTTCTGAATCCTGTCTCATGAAAAGCCGCAGCTATTGTTTTTCTACCGAAATGCTGTTCAAAATCGCCACAGGTCACGTCTGTCAGCAACATAGGTAGCGCATGTTGCGTCAAAGTGGCATTCGCATAATAATCCGAATACAAACAAAGATTTGATTGCTGCTCCAAGAGTGGCGTTGTTTCCCTGTTGTATGTACCATTCAACGAGAGATTTTTATACCGCACCGATTCGCCGATTGATAACACATATACCTCGTTCGAATCGACACTATCTCGATAAGCATGATATTCAAAATCTGCATTATCGTTTTGATAGTTTTTAATATTGTTCACCTGCCGTACGACACATAGGATTTCGTGCAGCAGAGAATTGGTAACGCCCAGCAAAACGAAAGGCGCAGCCAAGACTACAATTATGCCAATTGCTGCATATCGGGAGGTTCTACTATTAATTTTCATGCTAAGCCTCCACACTAATATACCTATCCCAAAATATATCAAAGAACATACCACCCAATAGGGCCATACATAACGAAGGCAATAGTTCAGGACATCACTTGATTCATATTTATTAGCTGTCACAAAGGCGAAGATCTCACCAGCCGTCATCCAATTTCTGTAACTAACCCACATCGTTGTTTCTGCCATACCGCAAAGCCACACAAGAAACAAGATAAAAGCACAGAGTGCAGGAAACCATATATTACATTGCCGGTGCTTCATTATCATTATTTATTTTTCTCAACTCTTACGGAGTAGAAAATCATCCATACTGACCATATTGCAAACGGGACAGATAACCATTGCCCCATGTTCAGATGCCAATCGTTTTCTATTTGCATCTGCGGCATTTTAATAAATTCTATTCCAATCCTCGCAAACATAACAATACAAACAATAATAGCAGATAACAAACCCTGATTCCTCCATCTTGACGGACCGACATACACGCATACAGTAATGCACAAAGCTATCAAATATGTGAGTGCCTCATATAGTTGGGTCGGATGAATAGCCTCATGAGAATTGCCGTACATCACCCCAAAAGGAAGAGTTGTTATCATACCGCAGATCTCTCCATTAATAAAATTACCCATTCGCACAGCAATGCCAATTACGCATAGACCCATCATTAACCTATCTACCACCCACCACTTGTTCAAAGGCAGCATTTTGCTAACTATACAACCAGAGACTATTACTCCCAATACCGTTCCGTGACTGGCAAAACCGCCGTGATTGAAGGTCAGGAACATCAACGGATGATCAAAATAATAGTTTCTATAATCCCAATCTATTCCAAAGAAATACCAAGGGTCATCCGGAGAATAGTACCACTCATAGAATAAGCCTTGAAACAGATGCCCGAAGAAAATGACGCACACCAGCGATACCATAAAGGTAATGAGTGCATATTGGGATGGCACTCCGTCATGCTTGAAAGTTACAAGCAGCGTAACCAACATGCCTAATAAGCCAAGCGTCCACAGCGTCCCGTACCAACCGATGGCAAAATGCTCGCCCTCATAGATAAACGGCGACACATCCCATGTGATATAGTTCATGATAGGCAACATGTATCTTTTTGTACTTTAAATTTCGTTATATTAGGATCGGCCAATATTGACCGATATTGTTTTTGGTTCGATGTTTTTGTTATTTTGCTATCGTTTTATGCAAAAAATGCATATTTTTATCATTTTTTTGTTAAAAAATTTTGCCAATTCAAAAAAATGTTGTACCTTTGCAGCCGTAAGACCCGAAAGTCCCTGCTCCGGCATACTTCCGGGTTTGTGCTTTTTATAATTTTCTCCTCAATTTTTCCACCTCCTCAAGCCATTCTTCCGGACGCATTATCAGCGCTTCTACTTGTTCTACATCCACATCCATATAGCGCATATATACCTTGATCAAATCATAGTGTCTCGCTATATAATCTACACTCACCATCCCATTTGCATCAAAACATATCGGCTCATGGTGCGCAATACGATTGCGGAACTCACGTATGGCCGTTATATCTGCATACACCATCTTTTGGGTCGTCCCTTTCGCGCGGTTAGGAAATATTCGCAACAAGGTTTTACCTCCTATCTTATAGTTGCGCTTGGTAAATAGGTATGTCCAAAAACCAAAAGTAAATGAGCCCACCATCTTATCATGGCTATATACGTTTTCCTTGTCGTATGCATTCTTAGTAAATGCCACTTCATCGGCTTCGTGCTCCAGCAATCCGCCGGATATCGTTTGGTTAATTATCCAATTTTCACCGAGAGTTTTCAAATAATGCTCATTGATAGCATTCCGCAAAATCACCTCAAACAAACTAACGACTCCAAAGAACGCTTGCGATAAACGGGCGTTATAGCTATACAACTGCATAGCCTGATCCTCGTCTCCTCCGCAAGCCCGCAGGTACTTCTGCATACGTGCTTCTGAGAATAGTTGTTTGGCTTCTTCAAATACTATCATATCTTGGGGTATTGGGATTGGATATCTGAATGAGTGAACGGTATTGACTCCAGTTTAATTGCGACCGCACTACTGACGGAATTGGAAATTCGCGGTAAAATTGACGACAAGATCACAAATTGTGATGTTGGAACATCGGGAACTTGAAATTAGAGAACATACTCGTACGAACCACAACGATTGTTCGACAAATCCTGCTGAGTGAGTATCTTCACTTTATTTAGGACGTCTACATCCGTTATCCGCATACAGTCCTTAATAATTTGTCTGGCATTCGAATTCATAAATAGTACTTTTTCGTTAATTTTTGCGTTTACAGCGCAAAATTACAACTTTTTTCGGATATATTCAAGAAATTTAAAAGAAAAAAGCAAAAAATCTACTTTTTGCTATGTTAAAGTAACAAAACAGGGGATTATTTATTCAGGATCGGCCAATATTGACCGATATTGTTACCATTATTCTCTATCGTCATAAATCGGCGAGTTAAATCCCACCGGATTAAGGGGTTTCTGTGCGGGTTTGGCTTGCAACTCTGCAAGAGACTGATTTATCAGCTCTAATTGCATTGCGGTCTCCTCGTTGATTGCACGCTGCATCTCATTAACATCATTCTGGTCGTGCATCACTTCCTCAATATACAAATTCAGGCGTTCAATCTTCTCGTTCAACAACTCCACTTTCGCCTCCGTCGCCGTTAACGCCACTAATGCCTGTCGCATCGCCACAAACGCACGCGTGATTTGTACACTCATCTTAACAGCAATCTCGCTACGCAATAACGAAGCCAACATCACTACTCCGTGCTCGGTAAAAGCGTAAGGCATCTTACGAACACCACCCCAATTTGATGTCACAATTTGTGACTTCAAGTCTATAACGCCCTCATTTATAGCGATTTCCCTCCACTCCTTTAATGTGAGTTGGAACATAAAGTCCTCGGGAAAACGCTCTTTGTTACGTTTCACCGCCTGGTTGAGCACTTTTGTTTCTACCTGATACAACGCAGCTAAATCACGGTCCAGAATCACCTTCTGACCGCGGATCTCGTATATCTTACGCTGTATGACTGCTATATCGTTCATATCTTTTTGTACTTTAAATTTCGTTATAGTAGGATCGGCCAATATTGACCGATATTGTTTATCTTAAAGTCTCGTTATTCAAACGAGATGGTTATTTCTTCGTATTCTCTTTGGCTTTTTGGTTAAGAGCTTTTATAGTCTCCATATAATCCTCTTCTGCTGGCGACAAACGACGTTCTTTAAACTTCTTTAACTCTTCCAATGCATGTGCTTTAGCCTGCTCAGCAGAAACTTTGCCTTTGCCTGCCAACACCGGACGTTTATTGACTTTTATCAAATCCTCCAATAGTGTCATGTAATCAGCCATATACATATGTTGGTGCAGTTTTGCTTGCATCTCTGCAAAATCAAAGAAACCGCTCACTAAACTTCGCATCGCGTCTAACTCCTTATCCGACATATAATTCTTTGCTATCGTCACCTTAGCTGCCGTTGGATATTCTCCGGTTGTCATTCCCATAAAAGGCTGATCCGCATCTGCTCGTTCCAAGATAAGTTCGCTTGCCGTATGACCATGAATTGCGAAATGAAACTTATTCTGATAAGCCGCAAAAAACTCGTGTGCCAGTTGGGAATTCTTGTCGTAATCATATGCCGTTGCATAAAGATCAAGTACCTGACGATAGATCATCCGCTCGTCCGTACGAATCTCCTGTATGCGTTGTAGCAACTCGCGCCAATAGGCACCTCCTCCGTTCCCTTTCAGTCGCTCATCATCCAACGTGAAACCTTTGACGATATACTCATGTATACGCTGCGTTGCCCATTGACGGAATTGTACGCCTCGTTTGCTTTTTACACGATAGCCCACTGAAATAATTACATCGAGGTTGTAATAAGCCACTTGGTATGTCTTACCATCAGAAGCAGTTGTTGCAAAAAATGCAACTACTGATTTTTCTTCCAACTCTCCATCTTCAAAAATATTCTTAATATGCCTAGAAATAGTAGATTTATCTCGTTGGAATAACTCTGTCATCTGATCTTGCGTAATCCAGACGGTTTCACCCTCAAGGATAACATCCAGTTTTGCCAGACCATCTTGCGTTTGATAAATCACTATTTCTCCTCTATCGTTCATATCTTTTTTGTACTTTAAATTTCGTTATATTAGGATTGGCCAATATTGACCGATATTGTTACCATTATTCTCTATCGTCATAAAAATGGAGGTCACAAATTGTGACTTCCAATTTTTTAACTCCTTTGGAGTTAGTTGGAACATAAAATCCTCAGGAAAACGATCGATATTACGTTTCACTGCTTGATTGAGAACTTTTGTTTCTACCTGATACAATGCAGCTAAATCACGGTCCAGAATCACCTTCTGACCGCGGATCTCGTATATCTTACGCTGTATGACAGCTATATCGTTCATATCTTTTTGTATCTTTATGTTTCTTATTTCATTAGTTCTTATTATTAGTCAAAAATTATCAACAATGATCCAAAAATTACTCTGCAAAAATCTTCTGAGACGTAACATTTTCCAGTGCTACAATACCTATCGCATTGGTGCGTTCAATCCACGTTTTAGTTGACAACACGAAATTGTTACTCCCCGCCATATTTCTAATTGTACCGAATTCGGTATAATTAAAATTCGGATTATACAAAGCTTCCCATTCGCCCAAATACTCGATAGTACTCTTCAGGCTCATCCATTTAAAGATGATATGCTCTTGCATTTGGCTATGCGCCATATCCGTAAGTGATATATAATCCTCTTTATTGACGGACAATATAGCGATAGGTTGGTTCTGTATGTATATTTGCGTTGTCATATCTTTTTGTATCTTAATTTTCGCACATGTTGGCACACGTAAGCGAGCTTTGCACTTTCCGTGTGCAAAGGTACTGCTTTTTTTTGACATATGCAAGGATTTTAGTCAAAAATTACCAATATTATCAAAAATCATTTTGAAACGTTCCATTTCTCGGTCGGAGATGCCGCATTGACGGGCAACTTGGCGGGAATGAGCCATGGCAGCGCATACTTCGTTAATAATCTGCTCTGCCTGAATGGTACTCAGCATATAGTCGCCTGCCGCTGCTAACAATACATCTAAAGACGACTCATTACTATCACGCGAGACAAGCAGACTCTGCGTATTAAAATCAGACGGATTAAGGTCATAAGCAGGAGACCATACCCAGCCTTTCTCGGTCAACAAGAAACCATGATTACGGAAATGGTCATCGTGATTGCGAATACAAATCGAAAAAGCTACACGCCGGTACAGCTGCTCCAGGGCTATATTAGCATCAACAAAACCGGTATTTCCTACTATCACATCCACTATATCCAAATAGCCATTCCCTGTCGAAGCATCCACCCCGTCTTGCAATCCGCAAAGCGTCATCGCAGATGCAAAATGAATCCGTTGCTCACCATCTCTATCGAAACGCTTGGACAACAGGGTATGATATTTCTGTCCCGGCAACGTTAATAACCTCATCTCGGGCACCTCAACGCCTGCTAAACCTGCCATCTTATGCGCCCAAAACTCCCATAACGCCACATCATATTCGTCGTTAATGGAAGGTATCTTGGCTATCCACAACGAGCCATCTGTATCTTTTACATTCGCTTTCGGACGCGCTCCTCCCAAGGATGAACCTTGTTTGTATAAGTTCAGTAACCATTCTTCACGCAACGCACCTCCTTGCTCGTCCTGTCGCTCATACTCTTGCGACATACTTACAAATTCCCGAAGATGCGTCAAAGGCGGAACAGGAGTGTTGGCAAACTGGGTTCCTAATAGTTGCTCTCCATCCCGCAGCCGCAAAGCTCCCATACGGGTGGTGTCATCAATCTGCGTCAGATAATCGATGTCCGTCAAATGCCGTACGGGTCTTCCTTCTCGTGCCGCCAATAGCCGCTCTCGCTTGTCAATCAGTCGCCGTCCCCATCTATCCGGCATAGCGTCCTGCAAAAAACCGAACAAACGCCCAGTCCCATATTGCGGACCACCTGCGTTCAGCAAATCACCACTTAACCGGATATGCCGGTGATCATTAAGCCATTGCGTATCAAACTCCCATTGATAAGCTGCATTGCCGCGTATCAAGTCATAACCCAATGTTCCCAACGATTCCTTTTGAGGGAAACACTTCGCTTCTATTTCCAACTGAATATATTTCATTTCTTAGAGGCTCTTTGGCGATGTTTCAAATCTAAATCTTGGAGCGTGCGGCCCATCTCGTCATCTTTGGCGAGAAACAAGATGCTCTCATCCAGACCAAGCGCAAACAAGATGCGCAGATAGATTCCGATAGCCACCGTAGGCGTACCTTTTTCCACGCGCATGACGGTCAACTCGCTACAAGTTGCCCGATCCGCTATCTGCGCTATACTTAGATCCCGACGTAAACGCGCCAAACGAATCTGCTCTCCTACAATCCGTAAGTTTTGCTCCGCTCGACGCGGTAAATTATGGGCCATTGTACTCTTTGGCATAGCGTAATCTATCTTATAATAAAGTAATATTGTATGTCTACTATATTTTATGATATTTTAAAATCCGCTGCAAAGGTACAACAAAAGTTTGACATACGCAAGGATTTGAGGATAAAAAAGTAAATTTATGTAGAATTTTAGCCCAAAATACCTGCGTATGTCAAAAAATCTCACCCACTAACCCTCTAACCCGCTCACCCTCTCACCCTCTCATCCCACGGTAGATCTCCGTGTACATCCAGCCGAAGAAATGCTTGAAGCAGGTACTCCCTTGGGGAATCGTCGCCAAGTACTCTGCGTACTTCTGCTGCCATATTCTCGCCTGTTCTATATCCTCCTCGACGAACTCCTCCGGATGTATGCACACTCGCTCAATATCATGCGCCATACGTTGCGCCGCCTTGATGATCTCCCTGTTCCGTGTTGCTCCTTCGCTCCACGGACCTTCATGGAAATGGTACGTATAGAGCAAATGGATTTTACTACCATCTGGGTCTATCCATTTCTCTCCCCAGTAGTGCCACTTGCATACCAAACGAGCCCGTTTAGCTTGACCTTCCTTTACGCTATCTAATGCTCCACGCACTATATCTATTCCATCTACAAATGTTGCTTTTGCCATAATTCTTTTTATTTATTTTATTGATTTTGTTAATAGGCCGGATTTCTCAGGATTTTCTATGTCTATTGCGTCGGATGTTATCCGACTATTTCCTTCTTGCATCGAAGCGAAGTCGGTACTATATCGAGTCAATCCTAGACTTTAGTCCTTCCATTCTCGTTATATCCTCCTTCCCTTCCCGTGCCTCTCTTCTCTCTTCATCTCATTTAAAGAAAATTTGTTGTGAAACTTTGAAACTTTGATACTTTCTATCCTAATCGATTGTATTTCTATCATTTGGAAAGTCCGCTCAAAGTTCCAAAGTTTCAAAGTATCACGCTATCTTTTTATAATTACCATGATTTTCCTTGGTGATGAACCCTTGCTCTATCCATTGGTTATTCCATCGGATCGCACTACTGCGTGATACGCCTTGACTTTTTGCCTCATTAATGAGTTCTCCCAATGCATACTCCCCTTTCAGCTGCTCAAACAGCACTTTCCGCTGATCTAAAGGTTTGATATCCGGTACGCACTCTTGCTCATCTCCGTTAATCATCCGGAAAGCGGCTGCCATGTGAAGAAGGAGACGGTTGCCGATGAGTTCGGCAGTCTCATAATCCTCATCCGTGCAAAGGAAGCCTATTTCCTTCCCTTCCGGGAGGACTTGTGGGTAGGATGCTCTTAAAACACTCAATATCATCGCCATTCGCTCGATCTGCACCGCCATACGGATGACGGCGGAGTGGAAGTTATCGCCAAGGAGCGAGATAAGCGTACCGTACTCCGTTTCGAGATGTTCGCCAAGACGGATTTTCTGGGTGTCGGTTAACGACCACTCGCGCTCGCCCGCGCTCATTAATGACTCATACACGCGCAGGAGATGATGACCTACTTGCTGAGGAATAACGGATTGCTCGCCCTTGGACGAGACATAACGCTTGTCGAACGCATGGCTGCCTTTGATCACCACCGTCAGCAAACGGCTGAAATAACCGTTTTCGACACTGGGCACAAGCGCGCGGTACTGTCCGAACGTGCCGGTGAGGAGCATAGAGAGACGCGGAGAGGAGATCTCTGAAGCCTTCTTGACGCGGTTACGGGAGATAGGTTCGTGCTCGGCTGCTTTACGAAGCGCCGTGTTGTAGTTAGACGTGGAGGTTTTCCAGATGTCGGTAATCACCGATCCTTCGGATTCATGCAGATACCCACAGCCGTTCTGCTCTTGGAGCGCTTTGTAGAAAGCAGGCAGCGTGCTGTCTCCGGCTATCAGCATCGAGTATTGCTCATCGATGACGCGTACCATCTCCAGCGCTTGGTTGGCGATTCCTTTGCCGGAAGCCGCAGCGGCAAGGATGAAGCATTGCAGGTTGGCGTAGTACTTCTTGCCGGTCGGACCGTAGTGGAAATACAGATTCGGCATACACGCACTCGCAGCTGTCAGCGTCGCCATGAGGATAATGTCCTGCTCCTCCGGTGTTGAAGCCAGCGAAATCATTTGTTGTACACTCTCAGGAAGTTTTTGCATGTCGAGATGCTCGACGATGCGGAGGTTTTCCTGTTCCTCCGAGTTTAGGTTTTTAATCATAGTTAAGATAAATTTAATAATATAAAAAATGGACAATTTATTGCCCGTTTGAGTCAGGTTAGGTAATGAAATTTTATGCAAATATACGGTTAAAAACTACTTTTTTCCAAATGGTTCTTAATAATAGGAAATCGATTTTTGAATTTTATCGTAAAAAAAATGCTACATTAGAGAGACCATCTTAAAAATCGTATATTCAAATTTAAGGGGTTAGAGGATTAGGGGTTAGAGGGTTAGAGGATTAGGGGTTAGAGCGTTGTTTGAATAGAATGACTGCGAAAGAGAGAGCGAGGAGGATGTGCGGCCAATCAACGAGGACATGACCCCAGAGGTACTCGCCAATCATGACGAGGCACCAAATAAAGATGATACCGGCATACGGCAATGCCCAATAGCGACGCCAATACCAGAAAATAGCCGGTAGGATATTAAAGGGGATAATGAGCCAATTCCAATCCGTACAAGGGAGATTGGAAAACAGAATCAAATAGGTCATTACGGCTCCAATCAGCGAGTAAATCGCTAATAAGATATAATCCACTCCCTTCCATGGCACAAAAGCGAAGAGGAGCAATAACAGGCTCACCAAGAGCGGTGTACACCATGTGCCTTTATTATGGCGCGTTGCCTCCAGCAGGACGCGAGGTGCGCTATCTAAAACGGGTTTGCCATTAGCGAATGAAGCCTGCTGCCATACTTCCACCAAATCGGTAGGAACAATCAGTTTCCGCTCACATGCATATTCCCGATCGCCTTCTATTCCTACCAAGAAATAGGAAACAAACTCTATCCACGACACATTCGTAGCGAACGAGGTGGCTAATTCACGCATGGTTTGCGACGTATATTTATCACTCCAAGGAGCATACTCGATGGCATTCTGTCCAAGCGCCCGATGAATCACATGTACCACCGATTTGGCACATCCTCGATGAAAATAATCATACGGCAGATTAGCACCTTGCGCCACCATATTATCCATCACCTCCCATAGTTTCTGCTCTTGCGAGGGGGAGAGATTGAGTTTGTATTCCTTTACTCCCCGCCCTGAACAACGATAGATATCCAAGAAGAGAGCAGTAGGGAAAGCATACATACCCATTTTAAGATCTCCCTTGAGAAACGTCCAAATCTTATCACTTATACTTTCGCTCTCATAAGAAAAGACATAGTCGAGGTCAAAGACAGGACATTGCAGATGCAGGGCGGCATGACCGAGCGCCGAATAGAGCACATCTCCCGGATCGCAGACCACGAGACTGACCGTCACGAAATCCTCAGCGGTACGATCTATCGTATCGTTAAACCCTTGGGCTGCATTGCGTTCAGCAACAGAGAGTTCGGACTCTTGCGCCTTCACCACGGTAGCCAACAACAGCAACAGCAGTATGGTATGAATCTTTCGCAACATATATACTAAATTTGGTGCAAAGGTAGTGTTTTTTTTTGAATTATGCAAATTTAATTATTCAAATTCAATAATTTATTTTCAATAATCTGTATTTTGTGGTAAAAAAATCGCACATACGCTTGTGCGTACATGCGATTTTTCGCTAATCGATAATCACTAATCGAAAATCGATCCTTAGAACACCGGAGTGCGGCTGGGGGCGAACCCGAGCCCCGGATGACTACCCGGAGGTGTAGGAGTAGTATCATCAGGAACACTGGTTCCTAGCAATACAGCTACTCCAGGATTTACTTTTTCTACCTCTATCAAAGGGCTGATATATATTCTTTTCATAATTTTTCCTCCTTATTTTACGAGTTGACCATCAATACTATATACTTTCTCACCACGGATAATGAAGACTTGGTTATTGATCAGCACTTTGTATGCCGCAGCCTCCTTGCTATCCACAACAGCCTCATCCATACCTGTAGCTACCTCCGGAGCCTTGCGTACGCTGATACGCAAGCCATAGTTAGCGTCTGTGCCCTTATTCAGGTTCGCCGTATAAGCACCATCGCTCAGGTTCCAGATGGCTTCTCCGTTATACGTCAGGTAGAGCGCATAATCCTCAGTAGCCACTTCGCGCTCGATGGCGATGGTGTACTCACCGGCTTTCGGAGCATAGATGCTCATCGGGAAGGATGTATTATCACCTTCTGGAGCGATGGTGTTGAAGCAGAGTTTTACATCATAGCGGTTGATCCACATTTGCGCCAATTTAGCACTAACTCCGAACTTCGTGAGGTCTTTACCGATAACGTATTTATTCTCCTCTTTGTTCTCGTCAATCTGCACGCTGATATGGTCTGCACGTTTAGTCGTACCGGCAGCAGTAATCTGTACATCGAAACTGGTAGCCTGTTCTACTCTCTCGCGACGCGGAGCCGCAGCATAAGACTTGTTATTAGCAATGATTGTTCCAGCATTCGGAGCTTGGATATAAACAGGCTCGCCAACAACCAGTTTGGTCTCATCCAAATTGTACCAATCGAACTGATCATCTTCTGACTTGTAATAGAAGCCTTTTGCTCCGGAACCAGCATAAAGATATGCATGGTAGAGGGCAGGGTTAGCAATTGCATTCCAGTTAGCGTCCTTACCATCATTACCCGTTGTTTCCGGATAACTGTTAACCGATGTAGAAGTGGTCAAGAGCTTTTCTTGTACTTTCTTGCGGAATACAATCTGGCTTTGCGAACCATGTTTGATAAAGATCATGTATGCGCGACCCGGTTCAAGTACTTTCTTGGTGCTCAAGTTTTTCATATATACCCAACATGCATCCACCGGACCTTGTGCTGCACGTATAGATCCATCGTAATAGATGATCTCAAAGTCCTTGCCTAATACAGCCGGAGTGCTCGAACTACCCAAATATACACCGCTGGTAGCATCTACACGCCAAGGTACTGCGAAGGAATACCAATATCCGGCCTTGATGTCTTTTTTGAATACGAAATTAGCATCGCCGAGCAACGTGATATTGGTAGCGCCCTTCAGTTGACCGGAAGCATCAATACCATTCGAAGTAATAGTCAGATCCATATAATTCGTCGCCTCGGTTACATTAACTGTCTCAGTTCCGACATTCAAGTTTACAGGAGTCGGTTTGGCTGTTTCTTTGAGGACTGCCGTTAGTGTAATATCACCTGTAATTGTTTGTGTACCGAGGTTAGCGCCACCGGCTCTCTCTTGCCACTTGATGAACTCATATCCATCAGTAGGTGTAGCCACAATGCTTACACTTGCATTATAATCATAGATACCTGCACCCGTGAATGTACATGCACCCGGAAGATTGCTCTGCAGCGTGACTGTGTATTTGTTAGCAGTTCTGGTAAATACAGGCTTGTAGTCGGCTGCGCCTTTTACTGATTCAATTGATTTTGTTGCATCTGCCGTATTCTTCCAAACGTAAGTGAAGGTGTAACCTGTTTCCGTCTTGGAGACAGCAGGCGGGGTAGGAGTTGCGCCCCATGCCAAATTCTCTGTCTTCAAAATTTCATCATCCTCATTGTAGAAATTGATGGTATAGGTTTTCGCCTTCTCGCTGAACTGCGCTACGTATGTTGCATTGGTCGTAGCCGGAGCCGGTGCCGGTTTCCAACCAGTGAATTCATAAGTGTATTCTTTACCTTCGTTCACTGTCTTGGTCGGCGTAGTACCATCATATATAGGTGTACCATCTGCTGTTACTGTATAAACAGCATCATCCGTTCCGTTGGCTTTTTTCAGTACTGTACCATCGTAGTTCTTGAACGTAATCGTGTAGGTCTCTGGCGGTGCAGGCAGCCAAGTTGCTGTATAGGTCTGGTTGCCTGTCACAGGAGCCGGATCATTAGGACTCCATTGGAGGATGTAACCCGTGCGGGTCGGTACGTTCTCGCATACAGGTACCTCATCGCGAGCTAACAAGTGACGCTCGATCTCTACACCACCGTCTTGCTCGAAAGTGATGGTATATTTGATTTGCTTAGCCTCGTAAGTAGCCGTATAGGTAACATCGGATGTCACGCGGCCCAACGCAGGACTCCAACCGGTGAAATCGTACGTATAATCGACGTTTTTCTCGCGAGTCGGGTTGGTACTCAACCATTCTGCCTGCGTGCCATACGAAACAGAATAGGTACTAATCAGCGATCCGTCCCAATCTTTCCATGTGATGGTAAATTTCTTTTCTACCCATTTGTTTTTAGAACTATCCCATTCATAATAGGTGTCATTCTCCGGGTGGATACAATGGTAGTAATTATCTTTGGCTTCTACTTCCCACCATTGGGTACAGTTGTCGTCATCATCAGTAAGGAGGATGAAAAGCCGTCCAGCACCGGCCAAATCACTATAGGTGTGCGTTGTCGGATCTTCTACGTTGCTTGCCACCGCCACATATTCTTGCGGTTTGATATAATATACCGGATGTATAGGATCTGTATCATCCTTAATGAAGCAGCCATCTATAGTTAATGACTTCCATTGTCCTCCGTTGCCGTCAAAGTCAACGTAGCAGTATGATTTTCCTGCCACAGTGCCGCCGGTTTTTGCATAGCGGTACTGACTTTCATCTCCGCCTTTGGCTGTAACATACTCATCACTATTGCGCAGCCATGCCGAATAAAAGTTTTTGTTTTCAGAAGTCGTTACCTTTACCTCTTCAGAATAGTCTGCAGCTTTGGCTGCCTCCGTAAACATAAACGTTCCTGCATCCTCGACAGAAGAGAAGATATTTCCTCCCGTCTCAGAAGTAAAGATATAGCCATCCGCTGTATCAAACGTACCATGTACGTTCACTATAGCATCTTCTAATGTAGATACATTACGTACCGAACTCGGAATGGATCCATTATTTACTCCATCATCAAAAGAAGGAGAGTAGGCCACTTTGGCTGCACTATTCGACCAATCGCTTGCGTCGTAAATATACAAAGAGCCCTCAAGTACCCCTTCGATGTTTTGATCCGTTACAAACACCTTTGCTTCCTTATCAATCTCCAACTCCGAAGACGGGATAAGCGCGGTGTTTTGCGTAAAGTCAAGCGTTCCGCTCAACAAGTGCAACTTGAAGTTATAGGTAATCGGCAACACATACTGACCGGAGTTCATCACCAGATCCTGTTCAAAATGCGCACCTGCGCCTTGTGCTAATTGACCAATGCCCTGCATCTGTTCGCCAAAGGCACCGGAAGCCAAAGTTTGCTCTAAGTTATTCAGCAAGGGCGAAGAAGCCAAGTTGATTACCAGGCTACCAATGTGTGCGGCACTATTAATCTCATATACTTGCTGATCCTTGGAAGCGTCGTACCATTTGCGTACCCAAGTGTTTTCTTCGTCCGCTTCCTGGTCCATTAAGAATATCGCCACATCGACTTTGGTCACACCAATAATTTGGATATCATTGGCGCACATCATAATATGTGCATTGTTCAAGTCGGCAGAAACGGATGTAGCTGCAGTCAATCGCGCACCGGCGTGATATTTAGTCGGCACCTCTATGTTTTGAACGAAATATGCATTAATCGGGAAACGACTATCATTCGTTACTAAGCCAAACGCATTCTGCATCGTATTTCCCCAGTCGCCCATCTGGAACATCTCATGAATGGTCGCGCCACGACGAGCATCGATTTCGCCCATTGGAACCACATGTGTTGTGGTATTCTTAAGCTCCACATCACCGGCTACGTAGCCCCATGCATAGAGATGAGAATTATTCTGCAAGGTTACTTTACTTCCTGCATTCATCTGTAACATTGCATAAGGTCCTGTTACAGAACCTGTTCGTGCAGATAAAGCCGAGTATTGCGTACCGCTCACCTCTATCGTGCCGAATACATCCAAATTGGCTCCGTCAAGCAAAGTTAACTTGCGGAACATCGAAGGACGAGTGTACGAACTTTCGCGCTCAACAACAGAAGTTACAGCGGCCTGATCATTACTCTTCGGGATCAAGAGCGTTGCATTGCTCGGCAAGGTATAATAACCGGCAGGCAAGATATAATCATTATCCATGATGATTACAACCGGTTCGCTCGTATTGTTAGCGTATGCAAGTGCGTCTTCCAATGACGAATAAGACACTCCGCCTATGTGGCATACGCTCACACCTGCTGCTTTGGCAGACTCGCTCGGACCAACAAAGAACTCGTATCCCTCGCGGAACTCTGCTCCGGACGTGTTACGCCAAACATGTTCTCCCCAATACTCGTCTTCTCCTTGATTATTTGTCTGGAAATAACCTGAAACAAATACCGCGTTGCCGGAATTCGAATGCCACAATTTAGCGGGGTCTTCGAACTTACCGCAGTTAACTGTAGTTGTACCTCCCCCACAATCAAGCGCATACGAACCGCCCTTGATTACAGCTAATTTCTCAATGGTAATATCTCCTCCAGCCGGGATTGTTGTACTCTGTACGCCAAACGTCTTCGCGAGGATAGTACCTTTTCTAATCCAAGCAGTACTATTAGTACCTATTTGAACACCTACACCACCGGAAAGACTGACACCTTCTATCGTTTGCTCTGTATTATCAATCGTACCACCATTAATCGTTACGGTTGCGGCTGAGACGCCACCCATAGAACCAAACAATCCGTAGATCTTTCCATCTGTCATAGTATAGTCTCCGCCCATGCATGCAACTGCAGTTTGCGTTATTTCTGACGCGATAATCGTGGCTCCATTCTGAACCACATCACCACCCATAGAACCGATGCCAAAGAAACCGGTTAAGTTACCTCCGTTCAGGACCAACTTACCGGCAAGTACATCTACCGCATCATTATACGGCCCTGCAACAACCTTTCCTCCATAAGGACTATAGGCCAACGTAACCACAGCATCTGCTTTATTTACCAAAATAGCAGCTTGCGCGATACGATCCTTATGTACTTGTCCTTGCGGAGTACTATAATTAGCAACTACTTCGTTGAAATTATACGTAAGGTTATATCCATTCAAATCCAAGGTGAAGGATTTAGTAGCAACCACCTGACCTTCGTAGTTTTTGTTCAATTTAATTACATCAGTCGGGGCAGCTGCAGCAATCATTTCTGCCAGAGTGCCTTCGCCTTGTTTTACCTTGTTTTTGTTATAGCGAATTGCCTCGATAGCACTCGATGCTGCTGTACGGGCATTGAGATTCGCCGTCATCTTCACACCAGCTTTGGTCTCCAAAACAGCGGTTCCGCTATAGTCTGCCGCATTGGTGTTGCTGGTCGTAAAATGCACATTTACGGTCACTTTTCCCGCATTCGAGATGTTGTAATCCCAGTTGGTCAAGCTCCAACCGTCTCCAGATACAACCGGATATTTAAAATCACCGGCATCAATATCTACTGCTGCACCGGAAGGCGTAAAGATAACAGCAAGATCGCACACCATATTCCCATTACCATCATCACTTGTTGTTGTATTACCCGAAAATTCATATCCTGCAATACGAATGGGCTCAAACGTACCATAAATGACATGCTCGATCGTTTCATTTTCATGTATACCAATATCATACAAAGCCAGATAGACTCCCTCTGGCTGTCCATTCGATTGCACTCCAAGATCGGTTCCAGTATTAGAATACGACCACCCGGCAAGATAATATCCCGGATCGGGCTTAGCCCATGCCGTGATACCAATCTTAGTCATACCCGCCATAGACATACCCATACCGTTAACGGCTACATTGGATGTACCTTCTACGTATTCATTCCCACGCGGATCATCAGTGCTACTGGTATTTACATACACTTTTCCGCCTCCGGTAGATGAAGCATGTCCGGTCAACTGAGCACAATAAGTTGGCGCACTCAACGTTGTTGCCAATTGCTGAGCCAGCTCCGGATTGGATTCCTGCAGTCCTTCCAGCATACCCTGCATATCCGCCCACATTGTATTCGTACTCATCCCGAGTACAAATAACATCATTGAAAATTTAATAAATAATTTTTTCATTATATTACGTTTTTTAAATTTTTAATTCTATGAATTAGACATGCAAACACAAAGCGCTGCAAAATTACAACATTTTTTTCAAATAAAAAAAAATTAAAAGAAAAAAAAGCAAAAAAATCTACTTTTTGCTATGTTAAAGTGACAAAATCGGGGATTGTTTATTCAGATACCCCAAGGATACAGCCCCTATTTTGTCAAAACTATGCCTTTTACTATATATACTACGTATATATACTTTTTGATGACTTCTTTTCGATCAACCTTCATCCGGGCTTCTCCATCCGTTGGAAATATCCAAAATTATAGAAATAATTTTTGGCAACTGACAAAACGGCATAATTTTTGTACAAACCCTAAAAAACTCTTGGTTAAATTGAACATCGGAAATTAAAAGGAAGATTGCTATATGAATCGGATTTTGTGGGTTGATGACGAGATAGACTTGTTGCAACCGTATATTATTTATTTGAAAAACAAAGGGTACGAAGTGGTGTCGGCTTCGAACGGCGAGGACGCATTGCAGATCGTGAAAGGCGAAAAAGGAGATGGTGACAACCATTTCGCTATCGTCTTTTTAGATGAGAACATGCCCGGAATGACCGGTTTGGAGACCTTGCAGGAGATCAAACGGTTGCGGCCCGAAGTACCGGTCGTGATGATCACCAAATCCGAAGAGGAGCACATCATGGAACAGGCGATAGGCGAGAAGATAGCCGATTACCTGATCAAGCCCGTTAACCCGAGTCAGATCTTGCTGTGTCTCAAGAAACATATTCATCAGCAGGAGATCGTCACGGAGCAGGTTCAGCAGAACTACCGTCAGGAATGGAGCGACATCTCCTATATGATCGACACGGCTACGACCATCGAAGAATGGCAAGCCATCGAGCGTACGCTCAGCAAATGGGACATCGAGTTGGAGAACGCACCGATGCGTTCGCTCATCGATGACCAACGCACGCAAGCGAATGCTGCTTTTGGCAAATGGATAGCGAAGAACTACGAGAGCTGGTTTGAGAGTACAGACCGTTTCACTGACAGAGTACAGAATACAGACCAAGTTACCAGACCGATCATGTCGCACGATGTGATGAAACACGCGGTTTTTCCGCTGCTTGACCAAGGGGAGAAAGTGCTGCTTTGCGTGATCGATAACTTCCGTTTCGACCAATGGAAAACGATTCAGCCGCTGATCAGCGAGTTCTACTCGATCCGCCACGAGGAGCAATACACCTCTATCTTACCCACAGCTACGCAGTATGCCCGAAATGCTATTTTCTCGGGTCTGCTGCCCCTTCAGATCCAGCAGATGTACCCGCAGTATTGGGTAGAAGAAGGAGACGAGGAGACCAAGAACCAACATGAGAAAGAGCTGGTTCAGACGCTTCTCGACCGCTATCGGAGACGGGAGAGTTTTAACTACTGGAAGGTCAACGAGAGTGATTTTTGCGAGAAAGTGATTCATCAGCTGAAGGGTGTGACTGCTCCGCTGAATATCGTGGTACTCAATTTCATTGATATGCTTTCTCACTCGCGTACGGAGAGCAAGATGATGCGTGAGTTAGCAAACGACGAGGCGGCGTATAGGAGCCTGACGCTCAGCTGGTTCAAACATTCGCCGACCTACGACCTGCTGCGCCGTGTGGCAGAGTTAGGGTTCACCTTGGTGCTGACCACCGACCACGGCACGACGAGGGTGAAGAACGCCGTGCAGATCATCGCAGACAAGAACACCAATACGAATATCCGCTACAAAGTGGGCAAGGCGCTTAACTGCTCGTCCAAGAACGTCTTCTCCATCGAGCAGCCCAAACGGGTCGGTCTGCCCTGCCCGAACGTCAGCAGCAGCTATGCGTTCTGCACCGGTAGCGATTTCTTCGCATACCCGAACCAGTTCAACTACTACGCGCAGTACTACCGCAACACGTTCCAACACGGCGGTATATCGCTCGAAGAGATGATCGTGCCGCTCGTCACGTTGGGGCCGAGGAATTTTTAAGTCGTTGGTCGTTAGTCGTTAGTCGATAGTCGTTAGTCGATAGTCCAATAGTGAATAGGTCTGTACTCTGGGTTTACCATTCCAGCGTTGCTACAACCGGCTTGTGATCAGAGCCGGTTGTTTTTGGTACCGTGCAGCGGGTTGGTTTCAAAGGGTCGGAACACAGAATATAATCGATCCGCAGACCGAAGCCTTTATAGGAATAGGTGTCTCCGTCATCAAAAAACGAATGCGTCTCACTCCATGCGTCGTGCAAACCGCTGCTCAGACACCAGTACGCATAACTGAGTATCGGCGAGTTGAAATCGCCTACTACGATCACGGGATAAGGGCTCTCATCAATCTCCGCACGCACCACCTGTGCCTGTTTGTTACGCAAAGGAATCGCACGTTTCCATTTCTGCTCGATCTTATTGACGTCCTGCAAATCCTCCGACTCCAGTTTATACGACTCCAAATGGTTGTTAAACAGCCGGAAAGTGTCTTTTCCGACCACTATATCGCAACGGTTAGAGAGGTTGCCAAAGGTCTCATAATGAATACTTTGCTTATGAATAAGCGGGTATTTGGACCAGACCATGGTGCCGTACTGATGACGTTTGTTAAACACCGAAAAATCCAGATACGAATAAGGATACTTGGGGCTCAAGGTCTTTTTGACATCCGGCAGGGTGAGGAAATGATCGTCTTTATAGACATCAACCTCTTGCAGACACACCACATCGGCATCCTGCTGCAACAGATATTGCAGCACCTCGTTCTTCTCGGGCTTCTTAAACTCGCCCATACGACCCGTATTCCAGGTCATAACGGTGATTGCTATGATGAGGGCCTTCAGCATTCAGATTTCAGAGTTCAGAATTCAGAGTCTTCTTTGATAGTGATAGCCATCGAACTTATCGTCCTTGGCGCTATCCGGACGATGAGAACCGCCTAATTTAGTGCGGATCTTATTCCATAGTTCACCGGGTTCGCACCAATTGGTCTTTTTCCAGAACAAGACAAGCAACCATCCGAAGAGGAATCCTCCCAAATGCGCGAAATGCGCTACATGATCGGCTGAGATGCCTGCTACGGAACCCAAACCGGCAAAGAGCTCGATGAGAGCGTAGATAATAACGAATGTGCGCGCACGTATAGGCACAGGAATGAAAATGATGAACATCGGCACATCGGGATATAACCAGCCGAAGGCGAACAAGATACCAAACACAGCACCGGAAGCGCCGATCGTATTCATGTAATACGCATAATGGGCAAGCGTTTCGGCACTATAAGTCGCACTCATGTTATCCAACATCAGCATCCAGACGATCTCCTGCACCAAAGCGGCACCAAGTCCGCAAACGAGATAATACACAAGAAAACGCCTCTCGCCCCACTGCTGCTCAATCATCGGAGCAAACATCCACACGGCGAACATATTAAAAAATATATGACTCAAATCCGCATGAAGGAACATGTAGGTGAACGGTTGCCACCAATGGAAGGACTCCGCACCAAAATAATGGAGTCCGCAAATCGCATTCAAATCCACTCCGCTCCTCATCAAAATAGAGGTGAGCAGAAAAACAATCAAGTTGGCTACCAAGAGGTAGCGCGTAACAGTTGGTAAATTTCTCATATCGGCTACAAAATTACTGCTTTTTTATGATATAACCACATAAAAAGTGCCAAAAAATGACAAAAAAGTAGTTTTTTTTGCAAAAAATGCATTTTTTTTGCCAAAAATGTTTGCAGATTAAAGAAAAAGTTGTAACTTTGCAGCGCATTCCGAATAAGGAAACTATTAATTCACATTTTTAATAAACTAAAATTACATTATTATGAACAAGTTGGCACTTATTGAAGCTGCTGCAGCAAAGGCTCAGGTAAGCAAAGCAGAGGCAGCAAAAGTTATCGACGCAGCTCTCGAGGCAGCTGTTGAGGCAGTTAAGAAAGGCGAAGGCGTACAGCTCGTAGGTTATGCTACTATCGCAGTAGCTCAGAAAGCTGCTCGCAAGGCTAAAAACCCGCGTACCGGCGCTATCGTTGACGTTCCTGCTAAGAAGGTCGTTAAAATCAAAGCCGGCGCTAAGTTCGCTCTCTAATCAGGCAACGTACTCCGCAAACGAGTTGCTCTCCATAACGGGCAACTCGTTTTGCGTCTGTTTAATTTAAGGAAATTATGCTGAATATTATCTTATGCGGAGCCCCGGGTAGCGGAAAGGGCACGCAATCGGCTTTTATTGCCCAGAAATACGGGCTGCAACATCTCTCCACAGGAGATGTACTCCGCGCTGAGATCGCCAAGGGTAGCGAACTCGGCAAACAGATAGGTGCCCTGATTGCTAAAGGAAACCTCGTCCCGGACGAGATGATCAACGGTGTGATCGAGAATTACATCGCTTCTCTGCCTGAGGACTGCAAGGGAACAATCTTTGACGGTTATCCACGTACCGTCGCGCAAGCAGAAGCACTCACCGAGATGCTCAAGAAATATGGTATGGATGGTCTGATGATCGACCTGATGGTCGATGAGCAGTTGTTGATCCAGCGTCTGATTGAGCGCGGTAAGGTGAGCGGTCGTGCGGACGATAACCTCAATACGATCCGTCACCGTATAGCAGTCTATCACCAGCAGACCGAACCCATTGCACACTACTACCTGCATCACGGTAACTACTGCGCAGTGAACGGCAATCACTCCATGGCGGACGTGTTCCTCCAGATCATGCGAATCATTGACAAATCAATGAGTAATTAACAATTATTAATTAACAGTTAATATCTTATGGCTGCGAATTTCATCGACTACGTAAAGATCTACTGCCGCTCAGGAAAGGGCGGTGCAGGTTGTATGCACCTTCATCGCGCTAAGTATCTGCCCAAAGGCGGACCCGACGGCGGAGACGGAGGCAAAGGCGGGTCGGTGATCCTTCGCGGCAATAGAAACCTCTGGACGCTACTCCACCTCAAGTACCAGAAACATATCATGGCAACCGACGGAGGCAAAGGCGGTCAGAGCCGTTCGTTCGGTAAGGACGGAGAGGATAAGATCATCGAAGTGCCTTGCGGAACGGTTGTTTACGACGGTGAGACGGGTGAGTATATATGCGAAGTGAAGGCGCATGACGAAAAGGTTGTGCTCCTCAAGGGAGGTCGCGGAGGTTTAGGCAACTGGCATTTCCGTACGGCTACTAACCAAGCTCCGCGCTACGCTCAACCCGGCGAACCGGCGCAAGAACGCACCGTCATCATGCAGCTCAAAGTGCTGGCAGATGTCGGTCTGGTCGGATTTCCGAATGCAGGCAAATCGACGTTGCTCAGCGTCGTCTCTGCCGCCAAACCTGAGATAGCGGACTATCCGTTCACAACCCTTACGCCGCAACTCGGCATCGTCTCCTATCGCGACGGACGGTCGTTCTGTATGGCAGATATCCCCGGTATCATCGAGGGGGCGAGCGAAGGCAAGGGACTCGGTTTGCGGTTCCTCCGACACATAGAACGCAATGCCGTGCTGCTCTTCATGGTTCCGGCTACCAGCCCCGATATCGAGGCGGAGTATAAGATCCTGCTCAATGAGTTAGAGCAATACAACCCCGAGTTGCTGACTAAGGCGCGCATACTGGCTGTCACCAAGACCGACCTGCCGCGTCTGGACGATGAAGGCAACGAACTACCGCCTATCGATCTCCGGCAACTCAAAGAGCACCTGAATATCGAAGTTTTGCCGATTTCATCGGTACAAAACGAAGGTATCGATGCACTCAAAGATGCCCTTTGGGAGGAACTGAACAAGGAACAGAACCAAGTCATCGAGATCTCTCATGCGCCCATAGACGTGACCGTCATCGAGAGTCCGGAGGAGAGCGTTCAGAATGCAGACGAAGAGGAAGAAGGCACCATCTACCTCAACGAAGTAGAGGAAGAATGGGACCTCGATAAGTACAAAGGCATAGGATGGGATAATTGAGATTTGAGATTTGAGATTTGAGATTTGACATTTGAGATTTGAGATTTGAGGATTTGAATGAATTGGTATGATCAGATCATAGAATGGAGGGAGAAGCACCTGAGCGAGAAGCATTTGGTGCTTTTGCTGTCGTTCTTTGTGGGGACGTTCTCAGCCGCAGCCGCTGCTATTCTGAAGAACTTCATTCATTTTATCCAACAGCTCGTGGAGGAGCAGCTGATTGCCGATGAACACACATGGTGGTACCTCATCACGCCTATCATCGGTATCACCCTTGCGGCGCTTTTCGTCAAATATATCGTGCGGGACGATATTTCGCACGGTATCACCAAGATCCTTTACGCTATCTCGCAACGCAAATCGATCATCAAAGCCCATAACATGTGGTCGTCTGTGGTCGGTTCGGGTCTGACCATCGGTTTCGGTGGATCGGTCGGAGCGGAGGCACCTATCGTGCTGACCGGTGCTGCCATCGGTTCGAACCTAGCGAAAGCCTTCCGGCTTGACCAAAAGACGATGATGCTCATGATCGGTTGCGGTGCCGCAGGGGCTATAGGTGGCATCTTCAAAGCCCCGATAGCCGGTCTGGTCTTCACGCTCGAAGTGCTGATGATGGATCTGACGATGACCTCGGTGGCACCGCTGCTGATCTCATCGGTCACCGCTACGGCTATCTCGTATATCCTCACCGGCGCAGAACCGATGTTCCCCTTGGATGTAGCAGAACCATTCCTCGTTCATCGTATTCCGTGGTACCTGATCTTGGGATTAGTCTGCGGTCTGATCAGCCTCTATTTCACGCGAGGCATGAACGGTCTGGAGCGATGGATGAAGACCAACGTCCGTAGCATAGGTGCAAAGATCATCGTCGGAGGACTGACGCTGAGTATCTTGATCTTCCTTTTCCCACCGCTCTATGGTGAAGGTTACGATGTCATCCGTCAGCTCATCAACGGCGACAGTATCAGCGCCTTGGAGAATAGTCCCTTGGAGAAATATATCTTCCCCACCGATTTCTACGCCCGGCTCTCTACGCTCAATACGCAACTGTTGCTGCTTGTCTATTTCATAGCGATTATCTTTGTGAAGATTATCGCTTCGGTGGCAACCAACGGCGGTGGTGGTGTCGGAGGTATCTTCGCGCCTTCGCTCTTCATGGGTGCTATCACGGGTTTTGTAACGGCTCGTATCATGAACCTCTGCGGACTGCTTGTTCCGGAGACGAATTTTGCGTTGGTAGGCATGGCGGGACTGATGTCCGGCGTCATGCACGCACCGCTGACCGGTATCTTCCTCATTGCCGAACTGACCGGCGGTTACCATCTCTTCATGCCGCTGATGATCGTCAGCGTGATCTCATATCTGACCATCATGCTCTTCGAGCCGCACTCGTTGTACGCCATGCGTCTGGCGCAGAAAGGCGAGCTGCTGACCCATAACAAAGACCGTAATGTGCTGACTCTCTTGAAGATGGATAGCGTTTTGGAGACGGATTTCGTAACCATCTTCCCGGAGATGACTCTGGGTGAGTTGGTAAAAGTCATCAGCGAAAGCCGGCGAAACATCTTCCCGGTCATCGACCATGACGGTCGTCTGAAGGGGATCTTACTCTTAGACGAGGTACGCAACATCATGTTCCAACCCCGTCTCTACAAACGATTTACGGTAGGACAACTCATCACCTCTCCCCCTGCTGTCTTGCAGTTTGATCTGCCGATGGACAAAGTGATGGAGACCTTCGAAGACACCGGAGCATGGAACCTGCCGGTAGTGGATGCCGACAAGCATTACCTCGGTTTTGTGTCCAAATCGAAGATCTTCAACTCCTACCGCAACGTCCTCGTTCATTTCAGCGAAGAATAAGTGCTTTTAGCTCGTATTTTGCGTTATAGCTGTCCGGCTTCCACCAGATTGATGACCCGTTCTGTGATACGATCTTTGTCCGAGGCATCGTATTCCTCCTTGAGATCATTGCGAAAAAGTTTGGCGATGAACTGCCAGAAATTGGCGGTGACCTTTCCCTTGTATTGCTTGATCAGCTCATAACTGGTCTTGTCGGTCTCACGATCCATCAGTTTCATGAGCATCATCCCTTGCGAGGGGTACATATTCCGAAAATCCTTCTCGTATTTCTTGAATAGTTTCCGCTCGTATGCCCGCCACCATTTGCGTCTGGCTTTGTTGTCCGGCAGTTTGGCAAGCTCCGCATCCGCGTACGCCATATCGGCGGTGATCATCTTGGCGTACGGCAGACATTTCTTCACGTCCCGAACCGTCCGCCAATAGAATTTCTCCTGCCGTTTGTTCTTAAACCGCATCGGCGGATAGACCCACACCTCACGCAGGTACGCCACATAGATAGTATCATTGCCGGTTACGGACATCTTACACGAATCCGAATACAGCGTCCCGGCAAGCATCGTTCCGCTTACTGCTAGAAAAAGCCATATGTATCCTATTCGTTTCATCCTATTCTCTATAGGCAAATATCGTGCCGTTTCAATTTGGCTGCAAAGGTACAACAAATATTTTAAATATACAACGATTTTTTTACGAATTTATCGAATTAAACGAATTTTTCTTGTTACTTCTTATTTCGCGCAAAGCGCTCAAACGATCTGCTTCGCTGTATGCTTATTTGAAAAAAACGAAAAAGCGGTGAACCGCTTTGGATTACCGCTTGTAAATGGATTTGTTATAAGGATTAGTAGAGCAGGCCGAACATCCATAGGGGGATTTTGTTTTCAAACCCCATGTCAATGCCATCAGCAACTACATAACTATTCGG